>JACCDY011059492.1_pt1 | contig 35318 bp, 27 predicted proteins | sample 7446391 | NCBI WGS metagenome assembly JACCDY01 (sample SAMN15323451, study PRJNA562643) | freshwater metagenome | isolation source: river surface water | place: USA:Blue River Watershed | collected 2017-08-18 | reverse complement strand
GCTCGAAACCATCGCCGAGCACAAGTTCGACGCCTGCATCGGCGGCGCGCGCCGCGATGAAGAAAAGGCCCGCGCGAAGGAGCGCATCTTCTCGTTCCGCGACGACTTCGGCCAGTGGAACCCGAAGGCGCAGCGCCCCGAACTGTGGGACCTGTATAACACCCGCGTGCACCCGGGCGAAAACATGCGCGTGTTCCCGATCTCGAACTGGACCGAACTCGACGTCTGGCAGTACATCGCCCGCGCGATGATGGCGCTGCCCAATATCTATTTCGCGGACCAGCGCGAAGTCATCCCGCGCAATGGCATGCTGGTGCCGGTCACGCCGCTGACCCCGCCGAAGGAAGGCGAGACCGTCGAGACCCAGACCGTGCGCTTCCGCACCGTCGGCGACATCTCCTGCACTTGCCCGGTGTCATCGGATGCAGCAACGGTCGAGGCCATCATCGCCGAGACGGCGGTGACCCAGATCACTGAACGCGGCGCGACCCGCATGGACGACCAGACGTCCGAAGCGTCGATGGAAAAGCGCAAGAAAGAAGGATATTTCTAAATGAACGCCGTAGTGGACAACAACCTCGCCGCCACCGACCAACAGGACCGCGGCCTGCTGCGCTTCATCACCGCCGGCTCGGTGGATGATGGCAAGAGCACCCTGATCGGCCGCCTGCTGTTCGACAGCAAGGGCATCTTTGCCGACCAGCTGGACGCGATCTCGCGCGCCCGCCATAAGCGCACCGTCGGCGACATGATCGACCTGTCGCTGCTGACCGATGGCCTCGAGGCCGAGCGCGAGCAGGGCATCACCATTGACGTCGCCTATCGCTACTTCGCCACCCCGAAACGCAAGTTCATCATTGCCGATGCGCCGGGCCACGAGCAGTACACCCGCAACATGGTGACCGGCGCCTCGACCGCCGATGCCGTGATCATCCTGGTCGACGTGTCGAAGGTGAAGATCGACGAGGCCGGCCGCGCCGAGCTGCTGATCCAGACCAAACGTCACTCGACCATTGCGCAGCTGCTGCAGATCGAGCACGTCGTGGTCGCGGTCAACAAGATGGACCTGGTCAACTATGACCAGCGCGTCTATGACTGCATCATCAAGGCTTACCGTGAATTCGCCGCAGCGCTGGGCCTGAGGGACATCCACACCATCCCGATGTCGGCACTGGCTGGCGACAACGTTGTCGTTCGCAGCGACAAAATGGACTGGTATCAGGGCCCGACCCTGATCGAGCTGCTGGAATCGCTGTCGGTCTATGACGACGAGCACGCGGCCGCACTGCGCTTCCCGGTGCAGCTGGTCGCGCGCCACCACGGCCACGAAGCGAATGACTTCCGCGGCTACATGGGCCGCATCGAAGCGGGCACCGTGAAGAAGGGCGACAAGGTCACCGTGCTGCCGGCAGGCCAGACCGCGACTGTGAAAGACATCATCACGCTCGACGGCTCGCTGGAGTCGGCATCGGCCGGCAAATCGGTCACGATCCTGCTCGAAGAATATGTCGACATTTCGCGTGGCGACATGCTGGTGTCGTTGGAGTCCCCGGCCACCGTGTTGAAGGACGTGAAGGCCGATGTCTGCTGGCTGTCCGAAGAACCGCTGGACTTGCGCCGCAAGTACTGGCTCAAGCACACCACCCGCCAGGTGGCGGCGAAGGTGAAGTCCATCGACTCCCTGCTGGACATCAACACGCAGGAACGCCATGACGGCACCGAGCTGAAGCTGAACGGCATCGCGACCATCAGCCTCACCGTCCAGCAACCGCTGTCCGCCGATGCCTATGACGCGATCCGTGCCACCGGCAGCTTCATCCTGATCGACGAAATCTCGCACCAGACTGTCGCGGCGGGCATGATCCGGCTCTGAACCACCTGCACTGCCGACGACCTGACCTCGGGGCTTCCTGAGGTCACCGTGCTTCACCCTGCGGGCCTGGTCTATACTGGGCCCGCTTCGTTTCATCCCTGATCCACCCCTGATGCCGCCATTCGTCCCGCCATGCCAGACCATCTCGCACGCCCTGTCCGCCCCCGACCCGGCAAGGTCTGGCTGGTCGGTGCCGGCCCCGGTGCGGCCGACCTGCTGACGGTGCGTGCGGCCAAGCTTCTCTCCGAAGCCGACGTCGTGTTGCACGACGCGCTGGTGACGCCCGAGATCCTCGCGCTGTGCGCGCAGGCCGACCTGATCTCCGTGGGCAAGCGCAGCGGACAACGTTCGACGGCGCAAGCGCTGATCAATCAGCAAATCATTGAATGCGCGTTTCGCTATGAGCGCGTGGTACGGCTGAAAGGCGGCGATCCCATGCTGTTCGGCCGCGCCGATGAAGAGCTGAACGCGCTCGAAGGCGCGGGCGTGCCGTATGACGTCGTCCCCGGCATCACCACCGCATTCGCCGCGGCAGCCGCGATCCATCAGCCGCTGACCAAGCGCGGCGTCGCGCGCAATGTCGCCTTCTTCACGTCCACCACCGCGCCCGGCGAACCCGACCAGGCTGCACTGCCGGGTTGCGACACGCTGGTGCAGTACATGGGAGGCACGGAAGCGATCGCCACCGCCAGACGTTTGCTGGATGCCGGCAAGCTGCCGCAGACCCCGGTGATCGCCATCGAGAACGTCAGCCGGCAGGATCAGCGCGTGATGCGCATGTCGCTGGCCGAGATGATCAACGGCATCCCCGAGTGCTCGGGGCCGGTGCTGGTGATGATCGGCGAGGCCTTGAGGCAGCGCCGCTGACTTGCGACGCGTAGCGCATGACCGCGCGCCACATCGGATGGGCCGGCATTCGCCGACTGTTCAGATGGTCGAGATGCAATACGCCGCGATCGCATCCAGCACTGCGGCATTCTCCCCCACCGCCTCACTGACGCTGATCTGCGTCGAGGGATAGGCCGTCTGCAGCTCGTCGATCATCGGAGGCAGGTCCCTCAGCACATGACCACCTTGCCCGAGGAAGACAGGCACCACGCTGACTTGCTGGATACCTTTGCCTGCGAGGTCTGCGACAACGGCCGGCAAACGCGGCTCCATCAGCTCCAGGAAGGCCAGCACCACCTCGGCATCGGGCAGTCGCGCCTGCGCGCGCTGCTGCAGCTTCTGGAAAGGCTGCGCCCAGCGCGGGTCACGCGCGCCATGGGCAAACAGGACCAGGGCCTTTGTCTTCTGGGTATTCATGTCGGTGGCGTCGTGTCAGGTTTCGGATGGATTGCCGAATGCTCGCAAACGGGCATCAATGTCGCTCGACCCACCATAATGCCCCGATCGCCCCCAGCAGGAACAGCACGCTGGGCATGGCGGCCGTGGCGACCGGCGGCCAGGTATTGAGCAAGCCGATGTGTGAGAACAGACTGTTGATCAGCTGGAAGGACACGCCGATCATGATGCCGATGAAAATCTTCAGTGACAGCCCGCCGCTACGCACGTGCAGGTAGGCGAACGGCAGCGCGACGGCCATCATCACAAAGACCGCAAACGGATACAGCACTTTGCTCCACAACGCGATGTCGTACTGCTCGGTGCGCTGCTTGTTCTCTTCGAGGTGACGGCTGAACAGCGCCAGGTCGAACGCCGACATTTTGCTCGGTTCGACCACCAGCACGGCCATGATCTGCGGCGTGATCTCCGAGTTCAGCACACGGGTGTCGAGCTTGCGACGCTCGATCACGGACGGCTGCCTGGCTTCAGTCGGCGAGCCCACCTGCTTCAGGCGCAACTCGTCGACCTTGCTGAGCTGCCAGCGGCCCTCGCCGGCGTACCTGGCTTCCGCTGCCGACACCATGCCCAGCATGTGCATGCTGTTGTCGAATTCATAGACCCGCAAGTTGCGCAATATGCCATCCGGGTCGACCTTGCGCGCATTCAGGAAACGCGAGCCGATCGTCGCGCGGGTCACCGGGTCACGCAGCACATCCTTCGCCCAAAGGCCGGTCCGAAATTCCGACGAGATCGCCGCGCCCTCGATGCGACGCTTGAAAGACTCGCGGAATTCGCTGCATCTGGGCGCGACGAATTCGCCGAGCACGAAGGTCAGCACCGCCAGCACGACGGCGATACGCAGCAGCAGGCGGATTGCCCCCGTCATCGACAAGGACGATGCGCGCATCACGGTGAACTCGGAACGGGCAGCGAACTGCGCCATCACGTAAATGGTGCCGATCAGGGCCGCGATCGGCATCAATTCGTAAGCATAGGCGGGCAAGCCCAGCGTCACGTACAGGAACGCATGTTCGATGCGGTAAGGTCCATGCACCGCACGGACCTCGCCCATCATGTCGAAGAATGAAAATAGCGCCAGAAAGGCCACCAGCACGAACAGCACGGAGCGATAGATCTCGCTGGCGAAATAACGGCGCAATACCCTCATGCGACCTCCTGCTTGCGGACCAGCAGCGTACGACGCAGGATGGCCAGCAACCGTGCCGGATGCCAGGCGCTGTTGGTATTGTTGCGCCACACGAAGAGCAGCATGATTGCCGCCAGCGCAGCGGCATGCAGCGGCCACCAGCCCTGCGAGAAACCGAGCTTGCCCTGCCCGACCACGGATTGCATGATGCCGACGGCGTTGCTGTATGAAACCGACAGCACCAGCGCAATCATCAGGTTCAGGGTGCGGCCACGCCTGGGGTTGACGAATCCCAGCGGAATCGCCAGCAGCATCTGCATCAGGCACATCAACGGCACCGCGACGCGCCACAACAGTTCAGCCTGGTTCCCCGGCGTGGGTTGGCGCACCAGCTGCAGCGTTGGCAGGACTCGTGCGGCCTTGTTGTCCACCAACTCCTTTTCATTGCGCGAAATGACCACCACGTAACGCTGGAAATCCATCGTGCGGAAATTTTCACCGCCGGGTTCACCGTCATAGCGACGGCCGCGATCGAGCTCGAGCAGCTTGTCGCCGCGCTCGTCCAGCACCACCTTGCCATCCTGCGCAGCCACCAGGCTTTGCAGGCCGCCTTCGCGCTGGCTGACGAACACGTTTTGCACCTTGCTGGCATCCGATGCCAGTCCTTCGACGAAGAAGATGCGATCGCCTGACGCAGATTCCTGGAATTTGCCGGGCGAGATGCGCGAGATGTCCTCGCGATTGCGGAAGCGTTCCTTGTATTCCGACGACAGGCGGCTGGCCCACGGCGTCAGCCAGAATGACAGCATCGCAATCAGGACCACGATGGGCAAGCCGATCTGCAGCACGGGCCGTATCCAGCGCATCAGCGACAGGCCCGACGCAAACCAGACCACCATCTCGGAATCCTGGTAGCTGCGCGCGACCACCAGCAACACGGAGATGAAGGCCGTCATCGACAGGATGACCGGCAAATAGATCAGGGCCGAGAAGCCGAGCAGCGCGACGACGTCGCCCGAGGCCACCTTGCCGGCGGCAGCATCACCGAGAATGCGGATCAGCATGACAGTGATCACGATCGAGAACAGCGTCGTGAAAACCGCGCCGACCGTGTTCAGCAGCTCGCGGCGTATGGCGCGCTGAAAAATCATTCGGGGACTATAATGGGCAGGGTTTACAGGAGCGGTCATGGACTTTAGCACAAAAGCCTTCAATACGAAAAACGCAATCGCCCAGCACAAGACCGGCTGCGCCGTGGTCGCCGTCTATGAAAACGGCAAGCTGTCGGCGCAGGCCAAGGCCCTCGACGACAAGGGCTTCATCAGCGCCGCCATCAAAGGGGGCGACATCTCGGGCAAGGCCGGCAGCACCCTGCTGCTTCAGCGTCCCGGTGCCGCGATCCAGCGCGTGCTGCTGGTGGGCCTCGGCGGCGAGGACCATGTCTCCGACCGCAATTTCACGGCCGCGTCGCAGGCGGCCGCACGCGTGCTGGCCACGCTGGGCGCTGCCGATGCGCTGCTCGCGTTACCGCTGGACGCCGTCAAGGGCCGTGATGCCGAATGGGCGCTGCGTGCGCAGGTGACCGCGCTGCGCGAGAGCGTGTTCCGCGCCGACGGCCTCAAGAGCAAGAAAGACGAATCCAAGACCGGCGTGCGCAAGATCGCGTTCGCCGTCGACACCGCCGCGCAGGCTGCCGCCAAGACGGCCGTCGCGCAGGCCGTGGCGCTGGCCAACGGCATGGACCTGACCAAGACCCTGGGCAACCTGCCGCCGAATATCTGCACGCCGACCTACCTGGCCAATACCGCGAAGCAGCTGGCCAAGGACCATAAGTTCGGCGTCGAAATCCTCGACCGCAAGCAGCTCGAAGCGCTGAAGATGGGCAGCTTCCTGTCGGTGACCAATGGCAGCGAGCAGCCGCCGAAATTCATCGTCCTCAAGCACATGGGCGGCAAGGCCAAGGACGCACCGGTCGTGTTGGTCGGCAAGGGCATCACCTTCGATACCGGCGGTATCTCCCTCAAGCCCGGCCTCGGCATGGACGAGATGAAATACGACATGTGCGGCGCAGCGTCAGTGCTGGGAACTTTCCGCGCAATCGGCGAGATGCAGTTGAAGCTGAACGTGATCGGCGTGATCCCGACCTGCGAGAACATGCCCTCGGGCCGCGCCACCCGCCCGGGCGACATCGTGACCTCGATGTCGGGCCAGACCATCGAGATCCTGAACACCGACGCCGAGGGTCGCCTGATCCTGTGCGACGCGCTGACCTATGTCGAGCGCTTCAAGCCCGCGGCCGTGGTCGACATCGCCACGCTGACCGGCGCCTGCGTGACGGCGCTCGGCCACCACAACACGGGCCTGTTCACCCGCCACGACGACGCACACGATGCGTTGGCCGATGAGCTGCTCGCCGCCGGCAAGGCCGCGAACGACACCGCTTGGCGGATGCCGATCGAAGAGCCCTATCAGGAACAGCTGAAGTCGAACTTCGCCGACATCGCGAACATCGGCGGCCCGCCCGGTGGCTCGATCACGGCAGCCTGCTTCCTCGAGCGCTTCACCCGCAAGTACCACTGGGCACACCTCGACATCGCCGGCACGGCATGGAAGAGCGGCGCGGCCAAGGGCGCGACCGGTCGTCCGGTGCCTTTGCTGACCAACTTCCTGCTGGCGCGCGCCAAGCAGTAAGCAGGCAGCACGCGCCAACACTGGGGAGCTTCGGCTCCTTTTTTTTCGCGAGGCGGCCGCATCCGCGCAAACGACCTCTGCCATGATGGATACGGTACTATGCGAACGCTTCCCGCCACCGGCGGCCAGCCGTGCAGCGCGCAGCGCCCGCAAGAGGCGAGCGGTCTCCCCGGTTGACTGGCATCGACGGGCAACGGCGAGAGACATCTTCATCCCCACAAGAATTCACAAGAGCAGGCAATGCCCAGGAAATTCGGAGAGACATTGGCAGCCTTATGCATCGCGCTGGCGTGCATGCTGTCCACCGCCAACGCGGCCACGCTGTGGAAGGAAGACGTACAGCGCATGGTCGGCGACACTTATGTCGTTGGCGAGGTGCAAGCGGACATGCCCGCATGGCCGCTGTTTGCGCCCAATCCGGCGCAACCGGACGCCAAGCCCGACCTGAAGGCCTATGCCTTCGAGTCGAATGACTTCGCCACCGTGCGCGGTTACAGCGGCAAGCCGATCAACATGTTCGTGGTGCTCGACCTGCGCGGGCGTTTCCTCGACATCCAGTTGCTGGACCACCGCGAGCCCATTTTCCTGCGCCCCGAGGGCACGGCCAAGCTGCAGGGCTATGCATCGCAACACAAAAGCCTGACACTCAGGCACACGATACAACTGGGCCGACCTTCCGATACCCCGAGCCATAACTCGCAATTCGCCTACCTCGCCGGCGTGCAAACCGGCACCATCTCGGCCAAGGCGATCACGCGCACGCTGATGACCGCGGCAGCCAATGTGGCGGTTGCTGCGAAGCTTTCGGTACCGGAGGCGCAGGTAACGCCGATCGCCGGCGGTGATCCTGTCGTTGAACCGTCCGCTGCTGCCGTGTCGACTGCCGGCAAAGAAGCTGCTAAAAAATCCGTCAAAGAGCCAGCAAAAGACACGATCAAAGACAATAGCAAAGAAGCATCAAAGGAAACGCCCAGAGAAACGAAAGCCGAGCCTGCGGCTTCGCCAGCAATGCGTGAACAGGCAAGCATCGATTCGAGCACGCAGCCAGCATCGGAATCGGCGGCACCATCCTCTGACAGCGCATCAGGCACGGTTGCGGAATCGCCCGCCCTCGTCGCTGCGGCATCACCACCGCTGGATATCCACACCCTTGCTTCTGCAGAGCCGGACTGGGTCGGGCAATGGCGCGAGCGGCGCGCGGAAATTGCGATGGTACTGACTGCGCTTGCGCTGCTTGCCTTTGCACTGCTGGCTCAGCAACGCTTCAGTGCCAACCCGCGTCGCCTGCGGGTGCTGCGCACGCTGTACCTGCTGTTCACGCTGGGCTTCATCGGCTGGACCGCGCAGGGACAGCTGACGATCGTGAACGTCACCGCCGGGATCGAATCGCTGGTCGCCGGCGATGACCTGAGCTTCCTGATGAATGACCCGGTCTCGGTCATCCTGTGGCTGTTCACCGGCGTCACACTGGTCGTTTGGGGACGTGGCACCTTCTGCGGCTGGCTCTGCCCATTTGGCGCGCTGCAGGAACTGGTCAGTATGCTGGCGAACGCCGTCGGCATCCGCCAGCGCCGCATCAAGGCCGCGCTGGATGCGAAGCTCAAATGGATCAAGTACGGCCTGCTGGCGATGATCATTGCATCGCTGTTCGTCGCCCCGACCTTTGCCAGCTGGGCCGTCGAGATCGAACCCTTCAAGACCGCCATCAGCCTGTACTTCATGCGCTCGTGGCCGTATGTACTCTGGGCCGGTGGCTGCATCTTGCTGACCATATTTGTCTATCGTGGCTATTGCCGCTACATCTGCCCACTCGGCGCTGCGCTGGCCTCGATGAGCTTCCTGCGCCGCTGGAACTGGCTGGCACGCCGCGGCGAGTGCGGCACGCCTTGCCAGAGCTGCCGCCACCGCTGCGAATACCAGGCGATCGAACAGAGCGGAAGGATCACTTACCGCGAGTGCTTCCAGTGCCTCGATTGCGTATCCATTTATCAGGATGAGCAACGCTGCCTGCCACTCATCCAGGAAAAAAAGCGCCGCCCGGTCATTGCAATCCAGCCTATCGGAGAACATGCATGATGAACCCACGCCGACAATTCCTGCGCGTCGCGCTCGGACTGTGTGCAGCCGGGATGCCGCCACACTCCTTCGCCGCTCAGTCAGCGGCGCAAGCACCGCTGGTGTGGCGCCAGCGCGCGATGCTGGGCTTCGGCACGACGCTATGGCTGAAGGCCGCGCATGCGAATGCCGACTTGCTCGAATCCGCACTGGATGAGGCCGTCGCCGCAATCCGGCACATCGAAAGGCAGATGAGCCTGTTCGATCCGCACAGCGCGCTGGCGCGTCTGAATGCCCGCGGGATATTGCACCGACCTGACCCGGACTTGCTGGCCGTACTGACACTGGCCCATCAGGTGTCAGCGCGCAGCGAAGACGCCTTCGATGTCAGCATGCAGCCGCTATGGCGGCTATGGTCGAAAGCCAGTGCGCAAGGCGCTCTGCCATCGTCGCGCGCGGTGGCGCAGGCACGTCGTCGCGTGCACTGGCGCGCTGTCGAAGTGTCGCCATCGATGATCCGGCTGACCCAGCCCGGCATGGCACTGTCACTGAACGGCATTGCACAAGGCTATGCGTCAGACAAGGTGAAAGCGATCCTGCAGGCGCGTGGGATCGAACACGCGCTGATCGACACCGGCGAGACCTCGCTAATCGGTCAGGCGCCGGATGGCAGCGACTGGTCTTTTAGTATCGAGCATGCGGCCCCGGGATCAATGCAAGTGTCACCTCTGCTGGCTTACGACGGCCGCGCGATGGCGACCTCATCAGATGTGCACACGGCATTCAGCACAGACCATGTGCACCATCACATCATGGATCCGCGCACCGGCTACTCACCCACCCACTGGTCATCAGTCACGGTGCTGGCCGAGCGCTGTGCGCTGGCGGATGCACTGACCAAGGTGTTTTTCATGCTGCCGCCGGAGCATGTACAAGCGGTTGCGCGCGACTGGGGCGTTGATGTGGTGTTGCAAGACAAGGCCGGTCGCTGGACCTCGACTTTGCGCGACAGGTCTATCGCATAAGCGGCCTACAGTGATTCAGCGAACTTTGCGCATCAGGCCGGCGTCCTTGCCGCAACCGGCGTGCGTGGCGGCGCAGGCGCCTGCTCCTTGATCGGCAAATTGATCAAGGCTGCGCCAACGGCCAGCAAAATATCGATGCTCCAGATGAGGTCGTAGTTGCCTGTCTGTTCAAAGAGCTTCCCGCCCAGCCAGGCGCCGAGGAAGCCACCAATCTGGTGAACCAGCATCACCACGCCGAACAAAGTCGCCATGTTGGCGATACCGAACAGCTTTGCCACCAGGCCTGCGGTTGGCGGCACGGTGGACAAGAAGGTGATGCCCATCACCGCTGCGAAGAGCAGCGCAGTGACGCCTGTCTTCGGCGCCAACAGGAACAGCATGATCGCGATCGCACGCGCCGCATAGACCAGCGACAACAGCGACTTCATCCGCCAACGTCCGACGGCGAACCCCATCAACACACTGCCGACGATGTTGAACAGGCCGAGCATGGCCAGGGCCCAACCGCCGTATTGCGCAGGCAGCCCACAAGCGGCGATCACGCCGGGCAAATGCGTGGCCAACAAGGCCACATGAAAGCCGCACACAAAGAATCCCGCCGCAAGCAGGCGAAAACCCGGATGCTGTAACGCCGCCTTGACCGCCTCACCTGCGCCGACGGCCTTCCCGACGCTTGTCGTCGCTGTGTGATGAGGCGTGTTCAGGATGTAAGCTGCAGGTAGTGCCAGCAGTACGATCATGCCCATCACCTGTATCGCGCCTGCCCACCCGATGCCTGCGCTCAACGCCCCGGCGATGGGCGCCATGACGAACTGCCCGAATGAGCCGCCGGCATTCACGATACCGGTCGCCATACCCCTGCGCTCAGGCGGCAGCAGGCGATTGGTTGCCGCCAACAACACCGACGGCCCGGCAATCCCTGCACCGCCTGCCGACAGAATGCCGATCGCGAGGATCAAGCCAACAGTGGTCGTCATCCATGGCGTGATGAAGGTACCGAGGGTCACCAACAACACGCCCACCAGCAACACGCGCCCGGCTCCGAACTTGTCGGCGATGGCGCCCGCAAAGGGTTGGGTCAAGCCCCAGCAAAGCTGGCCGCATGCGAAAGCGAGGCTGATCGACCCCAAGCCCAGTCCGGTGGCCGTGTTCAGCGGCGACAGGAACAAGCCCATCGATTGCCGGGTGCCCATCGTCAGGGCAAAAGCACCAGCGGCAGCCAGCAGGACAGCCCAGAGACCAAAGCGAGAAGTTTGCGTGTCATTCATCGATGTCCTCGTTTTCCAGAGCTTCCAGTTTGTCCATGGATTCATCAATCAACGCGTGCAGCGCTGACACATTGTCCAGCCCCAGTAGCCCGTTGAGACTGTCCTGCGCCTTGCGCCATTGGCGTTTGGCTGCGGTGCGTTTCTTGCGCCCTTCATCCGTCAGCGAGACCAGGCGACTGCGCGCGTCTGTACCAGGCTCGACCACGACCCATCCGGCATCGACCAGGGGCTTCAGATTTCGGGTCAGTGTCGACGCGTCCATCTTGATGCTGGCGGCGAGGTCGATCGGACGAACCGGGCCGAGCTTGTCGATGTGGGACAGCATCGAGTATTGGGTCGTCTTCAGGCCAGCCTGCGCCAATTCAGCGTCGTAATGCTGCGCGATGCGGCGCATGAACTGTCGCAGCTTGAGGTTGGTGCACCCTTGCGGACGATTGGCTGAACTTTGGCTCATGTATCTATTGTACCTGCAATCATTGTACCTACAATGAATTATGAAAATCAATCTGACGCCCGGCTCACCCTCGCGACGATCCGGCGACTCCACCGCCGCTCGGTTAACATACGGCTGCCTTGGTCAGGGTGGGTAGCCGGAGGGGTCGCCAGACGCCAAATTCGCCACCCGCCCCTTGAAAACACGCATGAAACCTGGATTTTTTCAGACAATGAAGATCGCCACCTGTAACTTCAAATCCTGTTTCACCTAACCTCACCAAGCTACGCATACCGCACCTAAGCTCCTGAAGCTTTGGAATTTTTCTTCTTGATTAACTTCACGCCACTTCACTGCATCGCCTAGAATATGTGTAGCTAGATGCGTAGCTAGATCCCCTAGCTATACAACCGCGAGGGCTACACCATGGCGAAGCAAATCGACAAATTGTCGGACCAGCAGATTCGTCGCTGGATAAAAGCTGGGGTCCCAATCGCTAAGGCGGATGGCAACGGGCTTACGTTCACGCTGTCGGCGGCCGGTACGGCAGCATGGATACTGCGGTATCGCTTCGGCGGCAAGCCACGCGAACTGACGCTGGGACAGTACCCGGACGTGTCGCTGAGGCTGGCTCGGCAGCGGGCCGGCGATGCAAGAGCACAGGTTCAGGCCGGGGTTGACGTGGCGCGCGAGCGGCAGCGGGAGAAGACAGAATCAGCTGCCGCCAAAAGCTTCAGGCAACTGGCCGATGACTACATGGCAAAGGTTTTTCCGACACTGGCTGCCAGCACGACGAAGCAGCGGCGTCAGCATATCGAGGGTGTCATTTGTCCGAAGCTCGGGAGTCTGCCCGCGCGTGAAGTCACAACGGCGGACGTAGTGCGGTTCATCGAAGCACTGGACCGTACCAAAACCGGTGCAGTCATTGATTTGGTCTTCACGGCGCTGTCGGAAATATTCAAGCATGGGGTGGCCCGGCATGCTGTTACCGCGAACCCCTGCGCGGGCGTATCGGTGGCTGCGATTATCGGCAAGACGGAGCCGCGCCGGCAGCGACTTAAGCTGACCGAAGAAGAGCTGCGCGCGGTGCTCCCCTCGCTTCCCTCCATCGGCACCGACAACGCGCTAGCAGTGAAGCTGCTACTACTGACCTGCACACGTATCGGCGAACTGACGCGGGCCGAGTGGGCGCATGTGGACTTCGATCGCGCCGAATGGTTCGTGCCCGACGCTAATTCCAAGACCGGCAAGGGCTTCACCGTACCTCTAGCACCGGCCGCGCTGATTTGCTTCAAGACCCTGCATCAGCTGGCTTGCGATTCGAGATTCGTGCTGCCCGCTCGGCAGACCCGCCGCATCCGCAACTACGGCGGCGCCGAAGTGCCGTTCGAACAGCGAACTCTGAATGCCATGCTACACAAGCTGTGCGACGCGCTGGGTGAAAAGGTGCGGCGGTTCACCCCGCACGACCTTCGATCAACTGCGCGCAGTCACCTAGCTGCGCTGGGCGTCAACGTGATCGTCGCAGAACGCTGCCTGAATCACTCGCTGGGTGGACTGGTGGGTGTGTATGACCAGCACGACTACATGACTGAACGCCGAGCGGCGCTGGAGGCATGGGCGTCGTTTGTTCTGGCCTGCGAAGCGGGAGAGCCCTGGAACCAAGACAACGTGATCCCGATTCTGGCCGCTGCAGGAAGCAAGCGACCTGACCTGTTCGCCGCGCCTAGCCCGAGGCTGATCCCCGAGGGCGAAAACCGGTTCACCTTCACCGGCTAGCGTGGCACCCATTGAAGGAGCGCAGGAAGGGCGCTAATGATCGAACGAATCTTCTACCGACTGCCCGAGCTCGCCGAACGCTGGGCATGCTCGATTGGTGATCTGCTACATCTTGGCATTCAAGACCGCGCTCAGGTGTGCGTGAATATCTACGGCATGGCAAGCGGCTATAGCCGAACCCGAATGGAAGCCGAAGCCCTTGAGACTGAACCAGACGAAGAGCCACTGAGTGACGAAGAACGATGCGACGCTGACGCCCTCGACGCAAATTTAGAGGTTTGGAAGAACCGCACCGCAAAGGATATGCCGCCTGGCGTCTTCGAGCTGGGGCAAGACGACTTACGCTTTCTCGACATGCCCACCCCATTCCCTTACGAATTACATGAGGCGCTGAAGTTCGATGGTAGCTGGTGGGCGTGCGAGTTCGATCCGCCCGTATCGATCGATCTGGATCATCTGTGCATTCTCCACGATGAAGTGGAGCGACTTGACCGCGAAGTCTTCGGAATTAAGGCGAAGGCGACAATGGCGAAAGCCGCGAGCGACCCCGTGCAGTCGCGCGTTGAAACCACCTACCTGCACATTATTGGCGCTCTGCTGGAGCTGGTATTAGGCAAGACTCCGGCGGGCAAGCCGCAGTCCGTGTTCGAGAGTCAGGCGGCGATCATCGATGCACTGCTCGCGCACCACGCCGATAAGCCCGGCATTTCTAAGACCACGCTTGAAGCTAAATTCGCAGAGGCGCGGCGCCGACTGAACTCAACCTAACACCTCCGCTAGGGTAGCCGTCACCCCTGTTGGGGTGCCCGATGGTTGGCTCGTCTATATTGTTCGTGTCGTTACTTCGCCCCACATCAGGAGGTATGACGACATGACACAAGCGCCCCGCCCCTTCGGCGAACTGCCCGCAACGGGCTATGTTCGCCAGTCTCAGCTGATTCCCGCCCCGGTGCCGTTTTCGTCGGCGACGCTATGGCGCCGCGTCAAAGCCGGGACGTTCCCCAAGCCAGTCAAGCTATCCGAGCGTGTCACCGCCTGGCGCGTAGAAGACGTGCGTCAGTGGCTTGATGCCCAAGCCGGAAAGTGAGGCCGGCATGGTCGCCCAACTGTACTGCGCCGACGCGCCTCGCCTGGCCACACCTGAGCTGGCTCACCACGATCATGATGACCTGGCACCGCTGGGCAAGGCTACTGCGCACGCTGTAGTGACGCCCACCAGTGAAGAAAAGGTCCTATCCACTGCGAACGTCAAAGGCTCGGCGCAGACAGACAAGCAGTGCCGAGTATTCGAGCAGCCAGCCAACTACAGGTCGGTATGCCTCGGAATAATGTGGGGGTGCGTGGGGTGCGTGGCGCGCGAGCTGCGCGATCTGACTGCCGAGGCAGCGTTCCTAGACCAAGCAGGAGCTGCCCATGCGTGACGCCCCCCAAAAATTCCGCGCCGCTATCCTGGCCGCGCTGGGCTACGCGCCCGAGCTGATCGAGCCGGGTCGCATCCAACGCTTCAGCACGTCGGCCCGCGCCAGCGACAAAGCCGGGTGGTGCCAACTCTTCGAGGATGGCCGTGGCGGAGTCTTCGGCGACTTCCGTAGCGGCATGTCATCAGTGTGGACTGAGCAGAGGCACGAGCTGATGACGCCAGCCGAACGCGTCAATATATCTCGGTGGCTTGCAAAAGCTAAGGCGCAGCGCGATGCCCAGCAGCACAAGCAGCAGGCCCTCAACGCACGGCGCAATGCTGTGCTATGGGCGGCTACCGTGCCAGTATCGGACGGCGATCCGGTGTCTCTATACCTGCGGCGTCGCGGGCTGGTCGGGCCGGTGCCCGAGTGCCTGCGTCTGCACCCGCGCCTCACCTACTGGGACGGCGGCAACCGTGGCGCGTGGCCTGCGATGGTGGCACCACTGGTTGCCGCCGATGGGCGCATGCTGGCGCTGCATCGCACCTATTTGACGACAGACGGGTGCAAGGCACCAGTGCCAACCGTCAAAAAACTGACCAGCGCTTCCGGGCCGCTGGCCGGCGCCTGCATCCCACTGCACGACGCGCGAGATGGCGTCATCGGTATCGCTGAAGGAATAGAGACTTCTCAGGCAGCGCACTTGGCGTCAGGTCTGCCCACTGTGGCAGCCTACTGCGCCGGCAACCTAGCCGCCTACACCTGGCCAGTCAGCCTTAAGCGCATCGTGGTGTTCGCCGACGCCGACCCGGCCGGCGCCGCAGCGGCGCAGAGCATAAAGGCGCGGGCTATGCGCGCGGGACTGAGCGTAGCTGTAATGACGCCCACAACACCGGGCGCCGACTGGTGCGACGTTTGGGCTCAACGTGGCGCCATGGCTGTCGCAGCATTGGAGCCCACAGTATGAATGCGCTTCTTAACGACCTGGCGCTGATCGAGACGGCGGCCGATCCCGCCGTGTTGGACGCGGTGCAACAGCAGGACGCCGACAAGACCACCGCCGACGCCGACACGGTGGCACTGAAGGCCGAAGGTGGGGATGTGGGCGCACCGTTCGAGCCGGACGCGCTGGCGACACTGCGCAGCCTGAAGGCGCAAGACTTCGCAGGCTGGGTGCGGCTACGTTCGCGGCTAAAGCGAGCTGGGGTGGGCGTTACCGAGTTGGATCGGCAACTAAAATACGGCGACGGAGCACCACCTGACGAAGAAGACGAAACAGTCGCAGACAAGCTCATCGCCTTGGCACGTCGTCAGTGCCAGTTCGTTCATGACGCACAGCGCGAACCATATGCCGTGTTCGAGGCGTCCGGTGCACGGCAAGTGCATCGCGTGCTGTCCCAAGGCTTCAGCGACTATCTGAGCCACGCCTACTACACCGAGCACGACCGCGCGCCGACCGAGCAATCGCTGAAGGTTGCGCTGGCAACGCTGCGCGGGCAGGCGCAGTTCGAAGGCGAAGCCTGCGAGGTGTTCACCCGCATTGCAAAGACCGAGGCGGGCTACTGGTTGGACTTGTGTAATGACGCCTGGCAGTGCATACAGATCACTCCGACTGGCTGGGCTGTGGTGGAAGGCGCGGGCACCCCGCTTTTCGCACGCAGCGCATCCATGCGACCGCTTCCCGTTCCTGCACGCGGCGGCACGCTGGATTCGCTTTGGCCGCTGGTCAACATCCCGCTAGCCGACCGCCTGATGGTGCTGTCCTGGATGTTGGAATGCCTGCGGGCCGACACCCCGCATGTGGTGCTGGAGCTGGTGGGCGAACAGGGTAGCGCCAAGAGTTCAACCCAACGGGCGCTGCGGCGGCTGATCGACCCCAATCAGGCCGACCTGCGTGCCGCGCCGAAGTCCGTGGAAGACGTGTGGATAGCGGCGCGCAACTCGCATTTGGTGAGTCTGGAAAACCTAAGCCACTTGCACTCTCTGTATCAGGATGCGCTGTGCGTTCTGGCGACCGGTGGCGGCTACTCGGCGCGCACGCTCTACACCAACGCCGAGGAAACCATTCTCGAACTACGCAAGCCCATCGTGCTGAACGGAATCAGCGTGATCGTCACCGCGCAAGATCTATTGGACCGCTGCCTGCATATCGACCTGCCCACGATCCGCAACCGCGAGCTGGCCGGCGATATGGAAGCGCGGTTCGAGGCCGAACAAGCAGCGCTGCTGGGTGCAGTGCTAGACCTGTTCGTCAATGTGCTGGCAATCCTGCCCAGTGTGCATATTCCGCCTGAGCAGCGGCCGCGCATGGCGGACTTTGCAAGGCTAGGCGAAGCTGTGTTCAGGGTCCACGGTGAGCCGGCCGGCGCCTTCTTGGCCCGGTACAGCGTCATGCGCGAGGACGGGGTGCGGCGCACCATCGATGCGTCACCCGTGGGAGCCGCACTGGTCACCTACCTAGCCGATGTACCCTGCGGCTTCAACGGCACGCTAGCGGAACTACTCGACCGCCTGGACCGCTACCGGCCGCACGGCGAAGTCTGGCCGCGATCCCCGAAGGGGCTGGGGGACACGTTACGGCGCCTGGCCCCGGCGCTGCGGCTAATAGGGTTCGAGTGCAAGAGCCTACCCAAGACCGGTGGCGTAATCCGCTGGCACATTTTTTCCCGCCCCCTGCCGGATGATCCATGTCCTGGAAGTCCTGTAAGTCCTGCCCAGCAGGCGACCGCAGCGTCAAGGCTGGCAGAGTCGGAATCGGCAACAGGACATGTAGGACATTCAGGACGTGATGTCGGGCGTCTGCCCCCTGAAAAACCTGTCTCCTCTTCTCGCGACGACTTTGCGGCCGACCACGGCGAGGTCTTCTGATGGAAACGCCCGAGCTGCTGCAACACCTGCGTGGCGCTGGCTTGGTGCTGACCCTGATGCCGACCGGTGCCCTGCATGTCGCGCCGCGCTGCGGCCTAACCGACGACCACCGCGACGCGATCCGGGCTGAGCGCGATGCCCTGGTGCTGGCGCTGCAAGCCGAGGCCGATCAGCCTCTTCCGCCACCACGGCGTTGTGACAACCCGCTGATGACGGCCGAGCAGAGTGACGAATGCCATGCAGGCGGCTGGGGCAAGGCAGAGATCGACACCTTTTTGAAGCGGGAAGCGCGTTTCACACGCATGGGCCGGGCGGCAGACGCCGAATATTTGGCCGAGCGGCTGACGCTTCGCGACCGCCAGCACGACGACCGCCGATTATGCCTAGAGTGCTCGGCTCTGGCCGACAACGGCCGTTGCCTTGTGGCGGCGCGCGGCCGCTTGCCTGGCGTATCTAGGCGGCTTGAGCCAATTCAGACCATTCTTCAGCGGTGCAAAGGGTTCACCTTGGCACTGGGCCTAATCTGATCCAACCAACCGCAAGGGAAAACATGACACGCAAGAGGAAAGACGCCGAGCTAGTCCGTGGCCGAGCTGCGCACCGCCGCACGGAGGGCGACTACATGGGTGTGCTGCTGAGCGCAGTCACACTGGAGGACTGGCGTGATGTGGTGAACGGCGCCAAGGCGGCGGCGAAGGCGGGTGACCCTCAGGCGCGGACTTGGCTGGCGCAATACCTGATGGGCCGCCCTGAAGGCAAGGCGCCCACCCCGCTGACAGTGGTAGTGCAGCAACTCAATGGCGCCGATCCGCTTGTGGAACGACTGGCTGCACCTACCATCCACCGCCAGAAGTACCCCGGTGTACACGCAAACGACCGCTGGGAGGCGCAAATTCGAGCACTGGTGGCAGCGGAACTCGCTGACAAGGTGCGATCTTTGGAAACTATCGAAAACCCAGCAACGGAGCGACTTGGCAAAGAATTAGGCGGCTGACCTGGTGTTGTATTTGCCTGATGATTTCGGAAAAATTGGTAAGGAGGACGTATGGGTGGATTCGGCAGTGGCCGGAGATCCGGGAAGGACTGCACCGACGAAATGCAGGCAATAGACGTGCGCAAACTGCAACGGCAGCGGCTGCTGACGCCCGGTAACTCGCTGACGTGGAGCTGGTCAATCAACGGCGAAATCTGCGCCACGATCAATCTACTGGTGGGCGCTGACCAAGTGACGCTAAATTATCGGACGCGCGAAAGGGGCAAAGACTGGCGGCCGATGAACTACCCAGTGCGTATAACGTGGACCCCCTGCACGTTCGGCGGACGCCGCGCGTGGTGGCAATGCCCTGTGTCGGGCTGTGGCCGGCGGGTGGCCGTGCTGTACGGGGGCACGCTGTTCGCCTGTCGACACTGCCAGGGCCTGGCATACCGCTGTCAGCGGGAGACTGAACACGACCGGGCGGCCCGGCGAGCAGACACGATCCGGCGGCGGCTGGGATGGGAGCCCGGTATTCTCAACGGCAATGGCTGGAAGCCCAAAGGCATGCACTGGCGCACGTTCGAGCGGCTGGAGCTCGAGCACGACTCCCAAGTCAATGCGGCGATAGTCGGTATGGCGGCGCAGCTGGGAATTATGTGCAAGCAAATAGACGGCATACCGGACCTGCTTTAGGCCGAGGGCGACCGCGACAAGGCTTGATGAGCCGGTGCGATTCCTTCTGATAAACTTGTTCTGAAGGGTAGGCGAAGCGATTTGAAAGAGGCCACGCAGTACCATGTTCCTGCAGTCCTTCACGAACACCGGCGACATCCTGTGCAAGGACTACGCTGTGCCAACGAACTGGGCAACACGTAACAGTCCTCCTGATTGCTGTCCTAAGGAACTCGGACAATCTGATACCTAGCAAGGCAGGCGAGAATAGTAGGTACCTGCAGCGGACCAACCAGTCGCCCAATAACTAGTGCAAGCCCTAAGGGCAAGCCCGCAACAAGAACAAGGGGTGGCAACGTGCTGAAGCTCGAACAGATCCAGAAAAATGCAGCCATCTCGGGCCTTGAGCCCGGGCACGTGGTGAGTATCGTCACGACCGAGCAGGTCGGTGATAACGCCCTCACCGTGTACTACAAGACCTCAGACGGCAAGCTATTAGAGCGAATGCTGTTCCGTACCGACGAAGCAAAGCTCTCGCTGGCCGAAGCAGGTCGCCCCTGGGCATTCGATGCACCGGGTGAGGATTTCAAGCTCGCTGCCGAAGCATGGCGGATCAATCTGGCGCACCTGTTCGATCCGATGATGGCCGTCCATACGTCTAACGTGGAGCCGCTGCCGCACCAGATAACGGCGGTTTACGAGTCGATGCTGCCGCGCCAGCCACTGCGCTACGTGCTGGCCGACGACCCAGGCGCGGGCAAGACCATTATGGCCGGTCTGTTCATCCGCGAACTACTGATGCGGGCCGACGCCAAGCGCGTGCTGATCGTGGCTCCCGGCAGTCTGGTCGAACAGTGGCAGGACGAAATGTTCGAGAAGTTCGGCCTTTCCTTCGCGCTGTTTTCTCGCGAGCAAGTCGAGCAATCCCGCAGTGGTAACCCCTTCGATGACATCGACCTGATGGTCGCCCGTGTCGACCAGCTTTCTCGCAACGAAGACCTGCAAGAAAAGCTGCGCCTCTCGCACTGGGACTTGGTAGTGGTTGATGAAGCGCACAAGCTCTCGGCCAACTATTTCGGAAACAAGGTCAACAAGACCAAACGCTTCCAGCTCGGCGAGCTCCTAGGCACGGTGACCCGCCACTTCTTGCTGATGACCGCCACGCCGCACAACGGTAAGGAAGAGGACTTCCAGTTGTTCATGTCTCTGCTGGACTCCGACCGGTTCTATGGCAAGTTCCGCGACGGCGCACACAAGGTCGACGTCACGGACTTGATGCGTCGTATGGTCAAGGAAGACATGCTGCGTTTTGATGGCACGCGCCTGTTCCCCGAGCGCCGCGCCTACACCACCAACTACAAACTCTCGGATATTGAGGCCGCGCTCTACGCCGCCGTCACGGACTACGTAAAGGAGGAAATGAACCGCGCCGACCAGCTCGACGGACAGCGCAAGGGCACGGTGGGCTTCGCCCTTACCTCCTTGCAACGGCGCCTGGCCTCCAGCCCGGAGGCTATTTACCAATCGCTCAAACGCCGTCGCCACAAACTCACACGCCGTGTCGAGGATGAAAAGCTTCGACAGCGTGGCCAGTTTTTGGCCGAGACCTTGAACGACCTTGAGGTGAGTCACCGCAACACCCCTGAAGACATCTGGGAATCCGACGATGCGCTCTCGCCCGAGGATTACGAAAATTTCGAAGAAGCCGTTGTCGATCAGGCCACGGCGGCACAGACGATTCAGGAGCTTGAGGCAGAGATCATCATCCTCAATGCGCTGGAGGAACAGGCGCGGCAGGTCGTTCATTCCGGCCAAGATCGCAAGTGGGATGAACTGTCCAAGCTGCTGCAGAATACGCCCGAGATGCGCGACGCGGAGGGGCGCCAGCGCAAGCTCATTATCTTCACTGAGCACCGCGACACACTGAACTACCTTGCGGTGAAGATCCGTGGGTTAATCGGCACTGAAGAGTCCGTGGTGATGATCCACGGTGGCGTCAAACGCGAAGAGCGTCGCAAGGTCCAGGAGTTATTCCGCAACGACCCGGCCGTGCGTGTACTAATCGCTACTGACGCGGCGGGTGAAGGCGTTAATTTGCAGAATGCCAACCTGATGGTCAACTACGACCTGCCTTGGAACCCAAACCGTCTAGAGCAACGCTTCGGGCGGATTCACCGCATTGGCCAGACCGAGGTCTGTCATCTGTGGAACATGGTGGCCAACGAGACCCGAGAGGGCGATGTTTTTCAACGCCTGTTCGAGAAGCTGGAAGTAGAGCGCGCTGCACTGGGAGGCCGCGTATTCGACATCCTTGGCGAAGTGTTCGAGGATAAGAGCCTCAAAGACCTACTGATTGAAGCCATTCGATATGGAGCAGATCCTGAGGTTCGCGCCCGCCTGCACCGCAAGGTAGAGGGAGCGCTCGACTCCCTGCACCTTGAAACCATCATTAAACGCAATGCCCTTTGCGAAGAAGTGATGGATGAGCACCGTCTGTTTGCCGTTAAGGAGGAAATGGAAAAAGCCGAAGCCCGCAAGCTGCAACCTTACTTCATCCGATCCTTCTTCAATCAAGCCTTCTTACAGCTCGGCGGCGAGCTGCGTCCGCGTGAGCAGGGGCGATATGAGATCACCCACGTCCCGGCCAACATTCGGGAGCGCGACCGCCAGATCACCGGGCGAGATCGCCGCAACCTTGACCCCGTACTGCGCAAATACGAGCGCGTCTGCTTCGAGAAGCAGTACGTACGACTCACCGACCGCTTGGGTGCACCGATGGCCAGCCTCATGTACCCTGGCCATCCGCTGATGCAATCGGTCACCGACCTCGTCATGGAGCAGCATCGCAACAAGCTCAAGCAGGGCGCTGTGCTGGTTGATTCTGCCGATATGGGCCTCACGCCTAGGGTGATGTTCATTATCGACCACTGCGTGAAAGAAGGGGCTGACTCGGCCCACGTCGTGTCCCGCCGAATGCAGTTTGTCGAGATCGATTCACAAGGCGACGCGGTCAACGCAGGCTGGGCCCCTCACCTCGACTTGGACCCCATCAGCAAAGCTGACATGGCCCTAATTGAAGATGTGCTGACCGCGCCGTGGATCACACAGAACCTTGAGCAGCAGGCGTTGGCCCACGCGTCCACGCACTTGGTGCCAGAGCACTTCGACGAGGTGCGTACCCGGCGCGAAAAGAGCGTAGACAAGACCCTGACCGCCGTTCACGAGCGGCTGGTCAAGGAAATCAACTACTGGTCGGATCGCTACATCAAGCTGCAGGACGACATCGCCGCAGGCAAGGACGTGCGCCTGACGCTGGAAAACGTCCGCCGCACCATCGACGATCTGACCGCGCGCCGCGAGTCACGCGAAAAAGAGTTGCTGGCCATGCGCCACGTCATCTCGGCCACACCAGTGGTGGTCGGCGGCGCACTGGTAATTCCGGCTGGCCTTCTGGCGCAGCGCAAGGGCGAACCTGAGTCAGCAGCGAGCTGGACGGCTAACGCCGACGCCCGGGCGCGTATTGAGTGGGTGGCGATGAAGGCTGTGATGGACACCGAACGCGCCCTTGGCCACGAAGTGATTGATGTGTCGGCGCAGAAGTGCGGTTGGGACGTGACCAGCCTGCCGAAGGCTTTGGACGGCACATTTCCTCCGTCCCGCCACATCGAGGTCAAAGGACGCGCCAAGGGTAGCAGCACGGTGACCGTGACCCGCAACGAAATTCTCTACGGGTTGAACCAGCAAGACAAATTCATACTGGCCATTGTCCTGGTGGATGGCGACCAACACGAGGGGCCGTTCTACGTGACCAAGCCGTTCACGCAGGAACCAGATTGGGCCGTGACCAGCATCAATCTTGACCTCGGCCAGTTGTTGGCAAGGGCGGAGACTGCCTGATGGCCAAGCTTCCATCCCTGGACAGCATCGTCAACAACGGCTTTGATTTCTTTCGGAAGTCACTGGCCGAGATCGACGCTGAACCAAAGTTTTCGGTGATCCACTTTTTTGCTGCGGTGGAGCTTTTCCTCAAAGCTCGGTTGATGGCGGAACACTGGTCTCTCGTCGTTTCCAAAGATCCGAATTGGGACAGTTTTGAACGTGGTGACTTCAAGTCAGTGACGTTGGATGAGTGTCTTGACAGACTGGCAAAGGTTGCTCGGAGCCCTGTCTCCGTTGACGACACGAAGCGGTTCAAGCAACTGGCGAAGCATAGAAACAAGATCGTCCATTTCCACCACGAGCTGGACGGCGCAAAGGCAGCGCAGACACGTCAGGCCGTCGCCGCCGAATTGTGCAGCGCGTGGCGCTCGCTATTTGTGTTGCTGACGCAAAGTTGGGCGGCCGTATTCAAGCCCCACTTGGCAGCGCTCAAACAGCTCGACAAACAGATGCGCAAGTACCGCGAGTATTTGCAAGCCATTTACGACGGCCAGCGGGAGGCCTTGCATCAACAAGCGCAACAAGGGCAGCGGATTCAGACGTGCCCCTCCTGTGGATTCGACGCTGATCACTTTGACGAGATCTTGCCCGGGCTGAACAAGCACAGCTGCTCGGTTTGCCATTACCAAACCACCACCTTGGATACGACGTGCCCGGCGTGCGATAAGGTTCTCTCTATCGACGATTGCGGCTTCGCCACTTGTCCGCACTGCGATCACGTCATCGAGCCACAGGAGCTTGCATCGCACATCTGGGATCGGCAAGCCAGTGACAAGGACAATTGGGAGAGCGGCTATCCCGCTCACTGCACAGACTGTGATGACTATCAGACGGTGGTGCCTTTCGCGGTTGGCGTGATCTGCGCGTCGTGCTTCAAGACCTTCGAGGAAACCGAAATTCAACAATGTGCTTGGTGTTCGGATATGAACGCGGGCGATATGGACGACAGCTACTGGGATGGCTGTGTTGCTTGCGAAGGCAGCGCTGGCCATCACCGCGATAAGGACGATTGAGACCTATGACCAAAATAAAAATACCCAAAAAACTAATTGAAGTGGCACTTCCGCTCGATTTGATCAATGCCGCATGTGCAATTGAGAAGCAGCCATTTACGAGGCGACACCCTCGTTCCATGCATATTTGGTGGGCTAGACGTCCACAGGCCGCAGCTCGTGCTGTGATCTTTGCTCAGATGGTCAATGACCCCGGCTATCAACAGGGGGGTGGCTTCAAGTATGGGGTGAACAAGGAAAAAGCTTCAATTGAGCGGGAACGGCTATTCAAAATCATCGAAGACCTTGTGCTTTGGGAGAACACAAACAACGAAGAGGTGCTAGCCCGCGCACGCGCCGAAATCGTGCGTAGTTGGCACGAGACCTGTGAACTGAACAAAAGCCACCCGCAAGCCGCTGAGCTGTTCAACCCCGATAAGCTGCCAGCCTTCCATGATCCGTTTGCAGGCGGCGGCGCTCTGCCATTGGAGGCCCAGCGGCTTGGATTGGAGAGCCACGCATCTGACCTCAACCCGGTGGCTGTAACGATCAACAAGGCGATGATCGAAATCCCGCCGCGTTTCGCGGGCCGCGCACCAGTAGGCCCGCGAGTAAATGGAGACAAGCAGGGCAACCTATCAGAGGACTGGAGCGGCGCGCGGGGCCTAGCAGAAGACGTTCGCCGATACGGCGCGTGGATGCGGTCCGAAGCAGAGCGGCGCATCGGCCACCTTTATCCGAAGATCGAGGTTACCGCTGCGATGGCTTCCGAGCGGCCCGATCTGAAGCCGCTAGTTGGCCAACAACTCACCGTCATTGCCTGGCTGTGGGCACGCACGGTCAAGAGTCCTAACCCGGCGTTCAGTCATGTGGATGTACCGCTGGCAAGCACATTCATCCTCTCAAGTAAGGCGGGAAAAGAGGCGTATGTGCAACCAGTCGTTGAGGGTGACCGTTACCACTTCGAGGTACGTAACGGAAAATCGACGGAAAGCTCAGAAAACGGTACTACAGCCGGTAAGCGAGCCGGCTTCCTCTGCCTGTTATCCCGGTCACCTATTGACTACAAATACATTCGCGGGGAAGGCAGCGCAGGGAGAATGGGCGTCAAGCTCATGGCCATCGTTGCCGAGGGTGTGCGTGGACGCGTGTATTTGTCTCCCACATCTGAGCACGCGGTAATAGCGCAGCAGGCTCATCCCGAATGGAAACCAGAAACGCCATTGCACGGGAAGTGTCGGGTCAACGTTTCAAACTATGGTCTGGATGTTTATGGTGATCTCTTCACTCCTCGGCAATTGGTGGCGCTGACCACCTTTTCTGACTTGGTGCAGGATGCTATTGAACGCTGCAGGCAGGACGCACTTGCCGCTGGATATCCCGCTGGCGAAGGGTTGGATTCTGATGGGACAGGAGCCACTGCTTATGCGCAAGCGGTCGGAGTGTATTTAGGACTTTCCTCGTCACGATGGAGTGACATGTCAAACTCGCTTGCAGGATGGAATAACACGAATCAAAACGTAAGGGCACTTTTTGCGAGACAAGCGATACCCATGAACTGGGACTTTGTCGAACTTTCACCATTCTCAAATATGGGGTCGTGGTACTCAAGTGTGGAGTCATCTGTTGAATCGTTCTCCAGCCTCTCACCTGATACAAATGGATTTAGCGTCCAATCGGATGCCCAGAGTCAGAGAATAAGCTCCAATAAAGTGGTTTCAACAGATCCGCCCTATTACGACAACATAGGCTATGCAGATTTGTCGGACTTCTTCTACGTCTGGCTGCGCAAGAGTTTGAAACCAATCTTCCCCAACCTATACGCAACGTTGGCAGTCCCAAAGGCTGAAGAGTTGGTCGCTACACCCTATCGCCACGGCAGCAAGGAAAAGGCCGAAACATTTTTCTTGGATGGGATGACGCAGGCTATGCACAACCTAGCCGAGCAGGCACACCCAGCGTTTCCAGTCACCATCTACTACGCATTCAAACAGGCGGAAACGAAGGACGATGCTGGCACTCACAGCACAGGCTGGGAGACATTTCTGGAAGCAGTTTTGCGCGCGGGCTTTGCCCTTACCGGCACTTGGCCAATGCGCACTGAGCGCGACTCGAGATCTATCGGCATTGGCTCCAACGCATTGGCCTCCAGCATCATCCTCGTTTGTCGTCAGCGCGAAGTAAACGCCCCCACAATCAGTCGCCGCGAGTTCATCCGAGAACTGAACGCCACGTTGCCCGAGGCATTGCTGGACATGACCCGTGGAGGTGTCAATTCGCCGGTGGCTCCAGTTGACCTGTCCCAAGCGATCATTGGCCCAGGCATGGCGATCTTCAGTAAGTACGCTGCGGTGCTCGAAGCAGATGGCACACCAATGAGCGTCAAAACCGCCTTGCAACTGATCAACCGCTTTTTTGCCGAAGATGACTTCGACAACGACACCCAGTTCTGTCTGCACTGGTTTGAGGGTACGGGCTGGGCTAGCGGTAAATACGGGGAAGCCGACGTGCTGGCCCGAGCCAAGGGCACCAGCGTGGGCGGTCTGGTGGAAGGCGGCGTGGTGGAGAGCAGCAGCGGCAATCTGCGCTTGCTGAAATGGGCCGAACTGCCACGCGACTGGTCACCCGAAACCGACGCTCGTGTGTCGGTGTGGGAGACCCTGCACCACTTGATCCGCGCGCTGAACCAAGACGGCGAATCCGCCGCCGGTGCGCTGCTCGCCCGCATGCCGGCACAAGCCGAGCCGATGCGCGCACTAGCCTACCGGCTCTACACCCTGTGCGAACGCAAGGGCTGGGCCGAAGAAGCCCGTGCTTACAATGAGCTGGTGGCGGCCTGGCCTGGCATTGAACAGGCATCGGCGGATGCGGGCATCAAAGGCTCGCAAACGCAACTGGACATTTGAGTGGAGAGTTGAAGATGAATCTCAAACCGTGGCGTGAAGTTGCCGTCCCGCATGAAGATGTCCTGAAGGGCACGTTCCAACAAGCCGAGTTCGCGGCAGATCTGTCTCGGGTCCATGAGGGTACGGCAACGGCCGAGTACCAGAATCCGGCCCTGTTCTTCCAGCGCACCTTCATTACCGAGGGAATGCGCCTGCTGCTTGATTCCGTGGTCAAGCGGTTGTCTGGCAAGGGTGGTGACCCGGTCATCCAGTTGCAGACTGCTTTTGGTGGAGGCAAGACCCACACGATGCTGGCGGTCTACCACCTTGCCAAAGTAGATGGGTCGGCCAGTGACCTGCCCGGTGTCCCCGCCATTCTGGATGCGGCTGGCATCACGGAACTGCCACGCGCACGAATTGCCGTTCTGGACGGCATAAAGTCGTCGCCGAACCAGCCTGTAGTGCGTGATGGGCAGAGCATTCGCACGCTATGGGGAGAGCTGGCTTGGCAGTTGGGCAAGGCCGAGGGCTATGCGCTGGTGGCCGATGCCGATGCCTCGGGTACCTCGCCAGGCAAGGCCGTGTTGGAGACGCTGCTTAGTCGTTACGCGCCCTGCGTGATCCTGATCGACGAGTTGGTGGCCTATGTACGCCAGTTTGAAGAAGGCAAGTCGCTGACCGGTGGCAGCTTCGATTCCAACCTCAGCTTTGTGCAGGCGCTGACCGAAGCATTGAAGGCCGTGCCGACGGCGGTGCTGCTGGCCTCGCTACCGGAATCGGACAAAGAGGCTGGCAGCCAGCGTGGCGTAAAGGCACTGGCCGCCTTGGCGCACTACTTCGGCCGCATCCAGGCATTGTGGAAGCCGGTGGGCACAGAGGAGGCGTTCGAGATCGTGCGCCGCCGTCTGTTTACCAGTATCAACGACAAGCTTGCTGCGGAGTCGGTGTGCCGGGCGTTCGCCAACTTCTACACAGCCAACAATGAGGACTTCCCCCGCGAGACGCAGGAGAGCCGCTACTTCGACCGGCTGATGCACGCTTACCCGATTCACCCGGAGGTGTTCGACCGCCTGTATGAGGACTGGTCGTCGCTCGACAACTTCCAGCGCACCCGCGGCGTGCTGAAGTTGATGGCCAAGGTGATCCATCGCCTGTGGAAGGACAATGACAAAGACCCGTTGATCATGCCCGGCAGCTTTCCGCTGCAAGACGCCGACACACGCAACGAAGTGATCTACTACCTGCCGCAAGGCTGGGACCCAGTGGTAGAGCGCGACGTGGACGGCGAGCGCGCCGAGACCACCGACATCGAGAACCGCGATACCCGCCTTGGCAGCGTGCAAGCCTGCCGCCGTTCGGCACGGGCGATCTTTTTGGGCAGCGCACCGAGCACCGCAAATCAGATGGTGCGCGGTATCGAGCTGGAGCGCGTGGCTCTGGGCGTGGCCCAACCTGGCCAACAGGTCGGCATCTACAAGGACGCACTGCGCCGTCTGGGCGACCGTCTGCATTACCTGAACAGCGGCAACAACCGCTTCTGGTTCGATACCCGTCCGAATCTGCGCCGCGAGATGGAGGAGCGCAAGCGTCGCTTCCAGGACAAGGAGGATGTGTTCCCTGTCATCCGCGATCGCTTGCAGAAGACCTTTGCTAGTGGCGTTTTCGGTGGCATCCACATCTTCACGAGTAGCAGCGATGTGCCGGATGACTGGCAGTTGCGCCTCGTGGTGCTGCCGCCCGATGCTGCATTCAGCCGGAGTGGTCAGAGCCTTGCCATCGAGCGCGCGACGGAGATTTTGAAGACCCGCGGCGACCAGCCGCGCTTCAAGCAGAACCGCCTGATCTTCTTTGCCGCCGACTACGACAGCGTGAGCCGCCTGAAGGATCAAGTTCGTTCGACCCTCGCGTGGCAATCCATCGTGAGCGATCTCAAGGAGATGAAGCTCAACCTCGATCAGTTCCAGTCGCACCAAGCCAGCAAGAGCCTAGAGGATGCCAATGATGCGCTGCGCAGGATGATCCGAGAGACCTATAAATGGTTGGTCGCACCGATGCAAGAGGCCCGCCCCGGCAAAGGCCTGTCTGAGATTCAGTGGGAGCACTTCCAAGTCAACCCGGGTGCGCAGAACCTATCGCAGGAGATCGAACGCGTGCTAAAGGAGAACGAGCTTTTGATCACCGAATGGGCCCCGATCCATCTGGCCACGGTGCTGAAGAGTTGGTTCTGGAAAGATGACGTCAAGGACACCAGCGCGCTCAATGCGTGGCAGCAAAGCTGCCAGCAGCTTTATCTGCCACGTCTGAAGGACGACACGGTATTCCAACAGACGATGGGCGCAGGCGCTGAGAGCCGTGATTTTTTCGGCTTCGCACAAGGCAAAGAGGACGGGCGCTATATTGGCTTCACATTCGGCAAGCGCACCTCGTTGTTCCTGGATTCGTCACTGCTGTTGATCGAGCCGGTCACCGCCGCCGGGTATGCAGAGGCACAGCGCATCGCTGAAGATGTTGCGCGGCCCAAGCCGACAGAGTCTGCACCAGGAACCACTAGCAGCGGCGATCCACAGCCAAGGGGCGAGGAATCCGCCAAACCGACCTATCCAGGCGGCGGCACCACCCCGCAGCAGGTCAAGAAGCAGTTCTACGGCAGCATCGAGCTCGATCCCATTAAGGCCAAGAAGCAGTTCGCCGATCTGGTCGACGAGGTCGTTCTGCAATTCACCTCCCGCCCCGGCGTAAAGGTCAAAATCGCCATCGAAATTCAGGCTGACTCGACCACCGGGTTCGAAGATGGACTACAGCGGGCGGTGAAGGAGAACTGCAACGTACTCAAGTTCAAGGCTGCGGAGTTCGAAGTCTAGGAGTGAAATCTCGATGAGCGCTGATACCCTTCGTGTCCAGCGCTTTGCCAGCCGGACCTATCGGATACGGCGTCGCCTCGTGTAGCTAGGTGCGTAGCTAGGCTTCAGTAATTTATTTTAAGTCATTGATTTTAATATATATTTTATAAATATGCAGCTTGCCACCTGGAACGTCAACTCCCTCAAAGTGCGCCTGCCGCAAGTGCTGCAATGGCTGGAATCGTCGCAGGTCGATGTGCTTTGCCTGCAGGAGACCAAGCTGACCGACGACAAATTCCCGGTCGCCGAGATCGAGGCTGCCGGCTATCAGGTCGCCTACACCGGGCAGAAGACGTACAACGGCGTGGCCATCCTGTCGAAACTGCCGCTGGCTGACGTGGTAAAGAACAATCCGCGTTTCGAAGATGCGCAACAACGCATCATCAGCGCCACGATAGGCGGCATGCGCATCGTTTGCGCTTATATCCCGAACGGGCAGGAAGTTGGTTCCGACAAGTACCAGTACAAACTGCGCTGGCTCGATGCCTTGCATGACTGGCTGGCCGACGAGGTCAAGGGATATCCGAACCTTGCGCTGCTGGGCGACTACAACATAGCGCCGGAGGATGGCGATGTGTACGACCCGGTGGAATGGCAAGGCATGGTGCTGTGCTCGGATGCCGAGCGCGCCGCTTTCCAGCGCCTGTGCGCACTGCCGATGAAAGATGCGTTCCGCCTGTTCCCGCAAGCGGAAAAGCTGTACAGCTGGTGGGATTACCGACAGATGAATTTTCGCCGCAACCGCGGCCTGCGCATCGACCACATCTTGCTTACCCCGCCGCTGGCCGCGCGTTGCACGGCCTGCGAGATCGACAAGCTGCCACGCAAGTGGGAGCAGCCGTCCGATCACACGCCGGTGATCGCAACACTGTCGGCCTGAAACAGCAAACCGAGTCAGGTCAGACTGGCTGCCTCCAGGATTTGCTTCAATTTTTGCAGGTCGGCTTGCACCAGCGCCAGATCCTGCGTCCATTCCGCATCCGTCATTGAAGACGGGCGGAAAGCCGTGAACAGCACTTCGCTGCCATCGTCGTTCGATACCACACGCATCGGCATCAGCGCCGGCCAGCCGGAAGCCGGCGTGACCCGGTGATCAAGGATGCCAAGCTCGGTGGGACCGGTAAAGGCAAAGCCCACTTCGCCTTCACCGGTATCGACGATCCACGCCTCCCCCGTCTGCCTGACCGAGCGGCAAAGCCCGGACGCCCATTGCGGCAGGTTACGCGGGTCAGCCACGAAAGCCGTCACCGCCGCAGGCGGGCGGGCAATCGAGACCGACAGCGTGGCCGAGGGCTTCATCCAGATTAAGACAACAGCGCGTCGCGGATCTGCTGCAGCGATGAAGGATCTTCGATCGTCGTCAAATCGCCCGGATCGCGGCCTTCGCAGATGGCCTGGATGGAGCGGCGCAGCAACTTGCCCGAGCGGGTCTTCGGCAGCAAGGTGACCACATGCACACGCGACGGACGTGCGACTGCACCCAGCTGATGGTCGACCACGCCAAAGATCTCTTTCTCCATCTGCTTCTTCGCTTCCGGCGTCGCCGCTTTCTCGGCATGCTTGGCGATCACGAAGGCAACGGCGACCTGGCCCTTGACCTTGTCCTCGACCCCGACGACGGCGACTTCGGACACGTTGTCGTGGCTGGAGATGCTCTCCTCGATCTCGCGCGTGCCCAGACGGTGGCCCGCGACGTTGATGACATCGTCGGTACGGCCAAGGATGAAGTAGTAGCCATCGGCGTCGCGGATGCCCCAGTCGAAGGTCGAGTACACCTGCTCGGTGCTGAAATTCGACCAGTAGGACTTGATGAAGCGCTCGTCATTGCCGAACACGGTCTGCAGGCAGCCCGGCGGCAGCGGACCTTCGATGACCACCACGCCCTTCTCGTTCGCGCCGCACAGCGCGCCGGTGGCTTCGTTCAGGATCTTGACGCGATAGCCCGGCATCGGCACGCCCGGGCTGCCAAGGCGGGTCGGCTTGTCTTCGATGCCCTTGGCGACCGACAGGATGGGCCAACCGGTCTCGGTCTGCCAGTAGTTGTCGATGATGGGCACGCCCAGCTGCTCGGCAATCCATGCGGACGTGCTTTCGTCCAGCGGCTCGCCGGCGAGATAAAGCGCCTTCAGCGACGACAGGTCGTGCTTTTGCATCATTTCCGGCGGCTGCTTCTTCAGCACGCGCACCGCGGTCGGGGCGGAGAACATGCGCGTGACCTTGTGCTTCTCGACGATCTGCCACCAGATCGCCGCATCCGGACGCAGCGGCGTGCCTTCGTAGACGATGGTCGCCATGCCGGCAATCAGCGGGCCGTAGACGATGTACGAGTGACCCACGACCCAGCCGATGTCGGAGGTCGAAAAATAGGTCTCGCCCGGCTTGCCACAGAAGATGTGTTCCATCGACGTGGCCAGTGCGACCGCATAACCGCCGACGTCGCGCTGCACGCCCTTCGGGGTGCCGGTGGTACCCGAGGTGTACAGGATGTACGAGATGTCGTCCGACTTCAGCCAGGTGACCGGCACCTGCGCATCGATGTGCTTCTCGCGCAGCGATGCATAGTCGACATCACGGCCTGCCACGAGATTCATTGGCGCCAGATGGCGGTTCACCAGCAGCACGTGTTGCGGCTTGTTCTTTGCCAGATCAATCGCTTCGTCCAGCAGCGGCTTGTACGGGATCGCCTTGCCGCCGCGCGAGCCGGCGTCCGCCGACACGACCAGCTTGGGCTTGGCGTCATCGATGCGGGTTGCCAGGCTGTTGGCCGCAAAACCGCCGAACACCACGGAGTGAATCGCGCCGATGCGCGCGCAAGCCAGCATGGCAAAGGTCGCTTCCGCGATCATCGGCATGTAGATCAGCACGCGATCGCCCTTGCCGACGCCCAGCGATTGCATGATGGCCGCCGTGCGCTCGACTTCGCGCTGCAATTCCCTGAAAGTCCAGGTCTTCTCGACCGGGGTGCCGTCCGGCGTCTGTTCGGTGGTGATCGCGATCAGGGCCGTCGTGTCGCCCTGCTTCTGCGCCCAGCGGTCGACCGCGTTGTGGCACAGGTTGGTTTCGCCGTCGACGAACCACTTCGCAAACGGCGGGCGATCGTAGTCGACCACGCGCGAGAAAGGCTTGTGCCAGGCTATGCGCCTGGCTTCTTCGGTCCAGAAGCCTTCAGGATTGTCGATCGACTTGCGGTAGAACGCCTCGTAGTTCATATCCCCTCCAGGTCATTGCATTCGAAACTTACTTGCACTTTTTCGGAGACTGCAGGTGTTGCCTGAACTTCCTGGCGCAGGGCCGCCCGGGTAAGGCGGCCCTGTGCTTTGCAGCGGGTATAACTTTGGAAATAGCGTCGCGTATTACAGGGTGTCACCCGGAACGCGAACCCAACCTTCCATCAGCACGCGGGCGCTGCGACTCATGATCGCCTTGGTCACGCTCCACTCGCCGTTGTCCTGTTTGGCTTCCGCGCCGACACGCAGCGTGCCGGACGGATGACCGAAGCGAACGGCCTGGCGTTCGCCGCCGCCCGCAGCCGCATTGACCAGCGTGCCGGGAATTGCCGCAGCCGTGCCAATGGCCACCGCAGCCGTGCCCATCATCGCATGATGCAGCTTGCCCATCGACAGTGCGCGCACCAGCAGGTCGACATCGCCCGCCTTCACCGGCTTGCCGCTGGACGACACATAATCGACCGGCTTCTCGACGAAAGCCACTTTCGGCGTGTGCTGGCGCTGCGCCGCTTCCGACACGTCCTTGATCAGGCCCATGCGAACCGCGCCATAGGCGCGGATGGTCTCGAACATCGCGAGCGCCTTCGCGTCGCCATTGATCGCTTCCTGCAGTTCGGTGCCGGTGTAACCGATCGCATCGGCATTGACGAAGATGGTCGGGATGCCGGCATTGATCATGGTCGCCTTCAGCGTGCCGACGCCCGGCACCTCAAGGTCATCGACCAGATTCCCGGTCGGGAACATCGAACCGCCCGCGCCCTCTTCTTCCGCGGCCGGGTCCATGAACTCCAGCTGCACTTCGGCAGCCGGGAAGGTCACGCCGTCGAGCTCGAAGTCGCCGGTCTCCTGCACTTCGCCTTTCGTCATCGGCACATGCGCGATGATGGTCTTGCCGATGTTGGCTTGCCAGATGCGGATGACGGCGACGCCATCCTTGGGCACGCGCGCTGCATCGACCAGGCCGTTGCTGATCGCGAACGGACCGACCGCAGCCGACAGATTGCCGCAGTTGCCGCTCCAGTCGACGAAGGCCTTGTCGATCGATACCTGTCCGAACAGGTAGTCCACATCGTGATCGGGCTTGCTGCTCCTGGACAGGATCACGGTCTTGCTGGTGCTGGAGGTCGCACCGCCCATGCCGTCAATTTGCTTGCCGTACGGGTCGGGGCTGCCGATCACGCGCATCAGCAAGGCATCGCGTGCCTTGCCGGGTACCTGCGCTGCTTCCGGCAAGTCCTTCAAGTTGAAGAACACGCCCTTGCTGGTACCGCCACGGATGTAGGTGGCGGGGACTTTGATCTGGGGTTTGAATGACATGGTCACGCCGCCTTTTGCGAGGATTCGAGGAAGTCCTGCGCGAAGCGCTGCAGCACGCCACCGGCTTCATAGATCGACACTTCTTCATCGCTGTCGAGGCGACAGGTGACCGGCACTTGCACGGTCTCGCCATGCTTGCGATGGATGACCAGGGTCAGGTCGGCGCGCGGCTTGCGCTGGCCGATCACGTCATAAGTCTCGGTGCCGTCGAGCTGTAGCGTTTTCCTGTTCACGCCTGCCTTGAACTCCAGCGGCAGCACGCCCATGCCGATCAGGTTGGTGCGGTGGATGCGCTCGAAGCCTTCAGCGACGATCGCCTCCACGCCCGCGAGGCGCACGCCCTTGGCCGCCCAGTCACGCGACGAACCCTGGCCGTAGTCGGCGCCGGCAACGATGATCAGCGGCTGCTTGCGGTTCATGTAGGTCTCGATCGCTTCCCACATGCGCATGACCTTGCCTTCCGGCTCGACGCGTGCCAGCGAACCCTTCTTCTGCTGGCCGTCGACGATGGCCATTTCGTTGACCAGGGTCGGGTTGGCGAAGGT
>JACCDY010728729.1_pt1 | contig 35326 bp, 45 predicted proteins | sample 7446391 | NCBI WGS metagenome assembly JACCDY01 (sample SAMN15323451, study PRJNA562643) | freshwater metagenome | isolation source: river surface water | place: USA:Blue River Watershed | collected 2017-08-18 | reverse complement strand
CCGCACGCTGAACTGCATCTTCATTGCTCAAATAGGAACGTGGCATCCCAGGTTCATTTGGACAGAATTTGCAATTGTATTTGCATGAGAAACGGTCTGGTGGCATAACCACCGTGATATTTACGATGCCGCTCGCTGAACGAACGGCGTTTTTAATGACTGCATAACGGAGAGGATGATTCTTCGGGAACCGCTCAGGGTTCGCATCAGATAGCTCCTTATATGCATGGCTCAGCCAACGCTTATTAATAGTGTGTTTATGCTTCTTGTTTAGAGGGCGGAGTGTTGCTGTTAAATGTTTATCTGTATCATATGCTTCTGGTTTCATGTCAATTAGATCTTCGATAAACTTCTTCGCTATGACAACATTTTCGTTCTTAGTCACGTCTTGCTCACAATCTTCGATATCAGACATTTTCTTCTTATTACTCTTCCTAATTGTCATCCCAAATATCAATTTTATATATATTTGATTAATTTAAACAATTAATCAAATAACATATAATGGCTTCTTCGAAACAAACAACAGATAGAAATGGAACGTATTATGAATATTACGATAATTCTCAAGTATCATTAGAAGTAAATTATTCTAATGGTATTTATAATGGACCATATAAAATATATTATTCTGATGGCAAATTAAGAGAAGAAATTCATTATTTGAATGGTATTAAGCATGGTCCATATAAAATGTACAATCCTAATGGTAAAATACAGGTAGAATATACTTATGTAAATGGATTGAGAGAAGGATCAGTCAAATCGTATTATATGAGTGGTGAATTATATTTAGAATTAAACTGTATTAATGATATACTTCAATAATTGAATGATATATTTATATACTTTCTAAATTCTTCGTAAAGTATGTTTACAAAACTTGGCTGCAATAAACAATCTTCTTATGAACGCAAATGAAGAATATTCACAGTTCGCATTTAATGGAGCAGATGCTAGTAAAAGTAATTGGAAACGATTAGACGAAGAATTTGCATGGGATATTCTACAGCAATATGAAACTCTCTATAAAAAAGAATTCGTGCGTTGTCAAGAACACATTGGACTTCCCAAGAATTAATAACGCTCTATATACATAATAATAGTTATTAAAAATTGATTATTTTTCAATAACTATTAAAGAATAACCCTAAATGTCATCATCAAAACGTAGTTTTGATTCAGATTCCGAAATCCAGGCTTTGCCTGGATTGAGGTCGTCTGAAGAAGAAGATAAATGCTATATTTGCTATGAAGAACAATCTGAAGGGAGTAAATTCGTAGATCCTAATCCTTGTAATTGTCGAGGAACAATTAAAATACATAGCACATGCTTTGATAATTTAACAAAAGAACGTGATACATGTAGTATTTGTAAGACAAAATTCATACAAAATGGATATAAAAAATATTATTATCCAGATGGACCATTAGAAGACCGTTTAATTGGACCATTAAAAGAAGAAGGTTTAATGGTAAATGGTTTGAAAACGGGAGTATGGAAAGAGTGGCATCCTAATGGACAGTTAGCATATGAAGGAAATTATGTTGATGGAAAAAAACATGGATTATTTCAACAGTGGCATTATAATGGTCGATTATGGGTCGAAGAAAAATATGTTGATGGAAAAGAACATGGATTATATAAAAGCTATGATTATGGCGGTGAATTAATGGATGAAGTAAATTATGTTAATGGAAAAATGCATGGATTATGCCAACATTGGCACACTAATGGTCAATTATGGATAAAAGTAAACTATGTTGATGGACAAAATAATGGATTATATCAACGGTGGTATGATAATGGTCAATTAAGTGCTAAAGAAAATTATATTGATGGAAAAGAAGATGGATTGTGTCAAAGTTGGTATGAGAATGGCAAATTAGAGGCTGAAGGAAATTATGTTGATGGAAAAAAACATGGATTATTTCAACGTTGGTATCAGAATGGCCAATTAGAGCTGAAAGTAAATTATGTCAATGGACAAAGAAATGGATTATATCAACGGTGGTTTTATAATGGCCAATTATTTGAGGAAATTAATTATATTAATGGATAACTAAAGAATATTTTATGTTAATCCATAAGTCGCCTTATTTGCATCATAATTATTTTTGACTTCAGCAGCACTCAATGCTCTGCCGATATAGAGACGAACTATTCCCATATCACCTTCGAATTGTTGCAAATATTCGTTTCCATTGTAATTGCCGAGATAGAGTGGATTACCACTATCATTAATATTTGTAAAGGAATGATTACTCGTTCCTACGAGTGTACCATTTTTATATGTTGAAAGTGTTCCCGTTCCAGAGGCACCAGGTACGAAAACACCAACTATTTGATACCAGGTTCCAGTTGTCACTGTTGTTGTTGGTGCACTAGTAGCATCTGTTCCATTACCTACCTCCATATAAGTAACACTTATTCCTGTTCTTGAATCTGTTGTTGTTCTGAATCCATAAGACCAGTCCATAGCTCTACCACCATTATTCGTTTTCGAAATATATGTTCTTGTCTTACCTACAATTACAGAATAACGAATCCAGGCTTCCAAAGTGAAACTACCAGATAATGGTTCTAATGCAGAGTTATCTGCCACAGAGACCTTACTTGTAGATCCATTAAAGGTGAAATAAGGACTTGTATATGTGATTGCGGTCATTGTTCCATTTAAGCCGCTCCCCATTAAATTTGTAAGAGTTGTTCCTGTACCAGGATAAGATGCTGTATCTGTTGGATCATAATAGAGCGTAAGGTTCGTTGTAGTCACAAGATATCCACCTTTAGTAGCATTGAAGTTAGTCAGAATATTTGCAGCAGTCAATGCAGTATTATAGACACGTGCCTGAGCTATGCGTCCATTCCAGAATGATACTGGTGATCCACCACTTACATGTGAACCGATTCGCAACGTTTCACCACCAGTAAAACTCTGTGTCACGTTCGTATTCTGATTCACTTGAGAACCATTAATATACAATGTCATTGTATTTGTAGAGTCACTAAATGTCAATGCAACATGTTTCCATACATTTGTCGGGAAACCAGCACTACTTACTAAACTAAATGCACCGACTAAACCCCCATATAATACACCAGACGATACCCAAAATACATTACTAGCTGAACTTATAATATTATGATCAGTTGCTGTAGATGATGCATAGACCCACGCCTCCATTGTATAGTCAGTGCCTGCGCTCAACGGTGTTCCAATAGGAACAACAGTACTTGTTCCATTGAATACTATCGATCCACCATTAGAACTGTTATATGTACCACTTGTGATTGTATATGCTGTGCTGTCGATAAGATTTGTCCATGTTGTTCCTGACCCAGGATAAGATGACGCATTTCCTGCCTGTACATTGACAAGTAGACCTGTGCTGACGATATTTGGGAATCTAGGACTCAAATATAAGTAGTTTTGTAAGACTTCTAGACCTGACAGTTTACGATTGTAATAGAATAGATTTGCGACGTAGCCAAATGGTTGAGTACTTATACCACCCCACCAACTATGTTTATTACCACCTGCTCCACCTACTGAAGTACCTACAGGAGTTCCATTGATATAGAAAACACTTGATGACGAATCACCGACAACTGTGAACTGAACCCAAGTATCTTCAATTGCTGTCACGTCATATCCACTATCTCTAAAAGCACCCGCACCAGCATTATCATAAAATCCCAAATTATCAGTTCCAATCTGTACTAATAGTTGGTGATCATCTGGATCCGCTCTCAATAAAGTTCTCCAACTGGCAGAACTTATAATCATACGTCCCCAACATACATAAGTATATCCTGTAGTAGGCAATGTAGGACCAGTTCCACTAACTACAATATATTTAGTAGATGTAGTACAATCAAATGTTTTTATGCCATAAAGTGATAGATATGATGCACCACCTGTTAATGTATGAGTATAGCCCCCTGTAATATCTGTAATAGATGTGCCTGTACCAGGATATGACGCAACATTATATGCATCTAATTGTATTGTTAAGCCGGATGTGACAAGTTCAAAAGAAGGTAGTGTTCCTGATCGTCCATATCCATATATACCTCCAAGTGTACCAACAGCTGGCATTCTTTCTATTTAGCTGTATTGGAAAAATTGAGTATTTTATCGACCTCATTCAAATATTATAGTATTTTAATGAGACCGTTGGTGCGCTTTTACAACATTTACACTCCTATGCTGGGGCGTTGGGCCATCACATACAATTATAAGATCCAGAATTGCACCAGTGAAACTGGTGCAATACAGCGCAACGGTGTTGCGATGAATTTCAAAATCGATAATGCTAACACAGATCATTGCGGTTGCTGCGAATTAAAACATAAAGCAGTAGACAATGATGATGAGCTGTGGCCTTATTGTATTTAATTGAAACAACATTTCCAAGACCGTTTTTTGAGACTTCTTGGACCTGTTTACTAGCACAATGGAGGGTCTACTCCATATTTATATTTCCAGAAAATGTGTTGTACTTTGTCATGCATAAATTAATCCCAATTATATTAAGTTTAATATTGCGGTTATTAAATACCCGTGTATGTTCCCATTCATGCTCAGGACTCGTTAATCCTGGGATTGGGTCAAACGCGTTCTGTTGAACTAAGTTGTTATGAAATATGTACAGCATGTCGTCCATTACAATATTATGTTCACTGTCGGCATAATAACACTGTCCAATATTTCTCCAACATCCTTCGCCATTTACTGACATACCACACTTAATCTTTCTTGGACCATTATACACTCTTGCTCGGGCATTTAATGCATGTTCAGAAAGAATATCAAACGGAATAGCATCTAACAATTTTATATCCGGTCTGATTTTTATATACCAATCATAATCTAATTGTGATTTATATTCAGTAATAAAATCACATATTTTGCTAAGTTGTAACTTGCTGTTTATTATCTTATATTTGAATTGTATAATTGATTCATAATTGCAAAAATCGTCTTGATTCGATATGCCACAATATTCAAACTCCCATCCGGTTTTTTTCATATAATCATGTAAAATTTGTATATTGTCACACCATTTGTGATTTAACTCATGTGATGAAATTATAATTAAAAGTTTCATATATATTGTATAGAGACATAAAACTTCATTTGCACGGACGCGCCACTATCTGTGATGATGTGCCCATGCGTCTCTAAAATATGGAATACACCATATTTCCATCGGATGTATCATGCGCCGTAATTCCTTCCATGTATTCGCCACTGTTTTGCACCATTTCAGGGACATAATCGGCAGCCCGCTTGCTACAACGGACCCCATACTCATTCCAGGTTGTTGTTCAGGATGACGAAGATTTGATCCAAACTCCGCGCCCATATGAACTGTGCGATGTTGGGGCGTTAGGCTATCACCTACAATTACAAGATTCAAAGCACTTTTTGGAAAAAGTGCCCAAAAACCGGGTGATGCTGGCTACAATTACGAATTATGGATTTATGATGGCAAGGGGAATCGAGTAACTTGCGATCAAGAAGAAAAAGAACTCAAGAATGAAATTATTAACCCCAATTTACAATAACATATGTCTTAAGAGGATCAATAGTAATCACCGAATCTGGGAATCTTTGTTCCAATAGACTAATAATCTGTGGAATATATGACTCACGTGAATTCGCAAGTAATCGTCTTGATAGTCCAAGTATATGTTTGAAATGGAATACTAATTGTCTTTGCTCAGGGGGCACTACATACATCACACCATTTGTCTTTTTGCTTGTAGCAATCGCTTTATTAATGATTTGTTGACTAATATGATCTGCAATTTCTATGACATAATTTACACGTTCGGTTTCTAAATGTTCACTATGTAAATCATGCAAACGTTCTTTTGTATACGGAAAATTCATCACAACTATGTTATTATAGTATTGTATATTATAATATCATTTTTTTTCGATTCATAAAAAACTTTAGAAACACCAGCAACCACTTTTAGAGACTTCTTGAACTCGTCTAGAAGTCCATTCCTCCTTCATTTTTGCCTTAAAGTCAATGAAATCCATATCTGAATCAGGATCATATTGATGCTTTGCACCATCCACATCCAAGTAATCGAAATAATCATAATGACTATTATCACCAGCAGTATACATGTAGCATTGTATTGTTATACATGTATATGAATTAGTCGGTAGATTTCTTAATTGATGTGTCTGATTTAATGTTGGCGTGATCCATGTGACCTCATCCTGTTTAAAAGATGCATTAGCAAATGGTGCCACACCGTCCTTCTCTGCACACAAGAAAGGATAGAGGTTGACATTAATTTCACCATTGAGTACACGGATAATTGCACTAGCATTTGCATGACTATGAATGGGTGAATAGTGACCGACGGGCCATATTTCCATTACATACGGGATACCTGGAGATTCGCCGTTATTCTGTCCTAATGTGATTCGTAAATAGGTTTCTGATAGATCGGGTTTATCGGGATTGAATTCGCGGCTCTTGTCGCGCAACTTGTTATAACACCACATACCTGGAGTACGAATGCTGTATTCGATTGCCTGGACGAAATCGGGGAAATCAGGTGTATTTAGCGTAAATTGTTTACCTGAAATACAATTGTACAATTTCTGACAAATAGAGGGCATGTTTGCAATCGGCATATAAGTAGATGCTGCAATATGTTCCATCGTCAATTCATCTGTATTCTTCACCACTAAAGGTATTTTCATTGTAATGGGATCTTTCAATAGACGAATAATAGAAATGGCTCCATCGTATGCGACAGTTATCAATGACTCTAAAAATTGTTTTGATGTCGAGCAATCGACAGGGTACTTATAAGAATAAATAGCAGTTTCAAGGCGAGCTTCGCCGACTCCTGCATATATTTGTCTGTTCTGGGAATCGAGACTTATCCAGTAATAGGCGCCGTCGTGCGCAGAGAGACCAGAACTATTTGTCGAATCAATTAATGGTTTAAGACTTTCGATTTCATTGACTAAAACATTTGTTGCAGTGAATTCTATTTTTAGACCATTCGTACGATCAGCATCTAGTAGCCGGATTACACATGGTTCTCCTTTTAGAACATGATTAAAAAGTATGACACCTTGTCCTTGTATTAAAAGTTGTGAAGTCATTCTATGAAATAGATTTTTATTTTTCGTGCATTGTGCACACAATTATAGTTAAAGGAGGCTTTGCATCTACTGTCACAAATAATTTTAATTCTTTCCCGGTTTACAAATATATCAATATTATAGTAGATTAATAAATGTTCTCATATTTTTTTGGTAAAACTAAGAAAAACAAGGGAAGTAAATCCAAGGTAAACAAGAATACTACCAGAAAAGAGAAAAAGTATAGAAGATTTAAAGTTACGATAGAATTTTTCCTCAAAAAAAATAGTGATTATAATTATGACCCTATCGAGGAATTAGAAACAATGAAGGATGTAATAGTGAAACATTCTAAATCTAAAAATAAAGATCGTGATGCAATAATTGCAGATTATTGGAAAAGATGTATGGATAATTTCGTTTATAATGGTGATAACAGTCGTTCTCCAGACGAATGTGAAGTAGGTGATTATGAATATACTGTACATCCATTTTTTATACATGAGGAGTTAGAATTCGCAAGAGTTGAAAAGGAATTTAATCTCCAGAAGCACTTAGAAAAAATGGATCCAAAGGAAAATGTATTGATATCTATTATATATAATCAAGGTAAAATTATATCAGCTAAATGGCTTCCAGGTCATAAATTAAAATTTATCGTTAAGATGAATGAACCAATGACAGTAAATGAACTTATGAAAGATTTGTTGCGTAATTCATTAGAAGATGGTCCATATGAAGGTGATCCACAATGGATAATAACTTTAGGATATCCAGATATATCCGATTATGCAAAAAAATACTTTAAATATCCTGAATATGGTTTAATTGATTATCGTAAAAAAGAAAATATTAAAATTATACCACTATAAGGTCATAGAAAAAAACCGGCCCCTCGGCCGACTTCCCCTCCACAATAATCACTCAAAACTAAGTCATAACTATAGGTTCATTCTCATTCTCATTCTCATTCTCATCTTCTTCCTCTGAATCAGAAACACAATAACATTCAGTTATATGTCTGTCACATCTTTGACAAACACAATCAGCACACCAACATGTTGAAGAATCTTCATCTTCATCCTCATAATAGGATGAATCAGTATCTTCAGAGTAATGTGATAATCCATCATCTTCTAATATTGTAATACATGCACTCATACGTACCACATTATCAGCGCTAATTTGCTCAATTGGTACTTCAATTTCATAACATAGTCTAGGGTAATAATTCACTAATATGGAACTATTATGTTCAATATTAGTTGGAATTTCTGAATATGATATTGTGGAGATACATTGCCTACTTTGTCGACGAGTATCCACAATGATTTCTTTTTTATCATCTTGACCAGTACTTTGTACATATGGCCTAAATGCCTCTTGAATAATAGATCCAATCTCTTCGACCGTATTGCATGTCCTAATTGTAGTTTCACCACATATTGGATACGTAAGGAAGCTATAAATTCTAATTTCAAATCGTGGTTCCACGGGCCTATCTTCTATTTCGGAGGCCATGGCGGTCTTGTTTGCAATTCCTGTGTCAAGTTCACAGGGGGTACTTTCTGATACTTTCTGATCTTTTCCCCATTATATCTATCAATAAAACCACAATTTCAGTTTTTTTGTAAAGACAGAGAGCGAAGACATGAAAAATATAGGCCCCTCGGCCCTCTTCTTCACAATATTCACTCAGTAACTCATTACCAGGGTTCACCCACAAACGTGTGACACCTGCATACATTAATACATCTGCAGATAAGTATACCACAGTCTCCGTTACACTCATCAGATCCGCAAAGGCATCCATCCTCGCCTTCATTCTCAGACGAATAGCCACCTCCATGGTGATCATCATCGTCCTCGTGAAGCACAGGGGCAGGAGTACTCTCCTGCGCGGGCCCGATAAATGCGGATACTCGTAACTCATTGCGAGATCTAATTTTTTCTTCGGGTACCAAGACAAAGTAAGACATCTTCTTACCTGATTCTAGGGCAACCCGGTGACGTATTAAGTCATCTATAATATTTGAATATGAGATTAAATATTGACTCAAATTATGTGAATTAGGGGGACATACATAGATGTCCTTCTTATCCCCTGAAGAAGTTTTATCCCCTATTGGGACTTCTGCAGTTTGTCTAAAGGCCTCTTGAATGAGGGACCCGATCTCTTCGACCGTATTGCAGGTCTTAACTTCGTGTTTCATTGTCCACGGTTCCGCCTTCTCGGTCTGGAACGAAATTCGAAATCGGGCCCTCACGTTATCTACTAATTGAGAGGCCATGGCTTTCTTGTTGTTTGGTATCCTGTGTTCAAGATTCACAGGGGGTTACTAGTTGATGTTGTCCTATCAGTTCACCCATTAATTGTATATATAAAACCCAATTTCAGTTTTTTTATCGGGTTGCTATCAAAAAAAATATGATATTTTTAATACCATATTTGTTCTCTAAAAAGTAAAAATGACTGAGCTCTCTTCAACATGTTATATTTGTTTGACTGAAGGATCTGAATTTGCTGATCCTAATCCTTGTATTTGTAAAGGATCTATTAAAATCCATAAAACTTGTCTATCAGAATTGAAGGAAACGACATCTTATTGTGGTATATGCAAAGAACGCTGGCATGAACATGGTTTAATACAAACATGGTATCCAGAAACAGGTGAACTTGAATCTGAAGTAATGTATATTAATGGTAGACGTCATGGAACATTTACATTCTATAATAGAAATGGAACAGTAAATTATTCAGAAGATTATAGAAATGGAGTGGTTCACGGATTTAAACGAAGTTATTACGAAAATGGCCAATTGGAAACAGAGACATTCGTTCTAAATGGATTCTCGCAATACTGTACTATGTTCAGGCCAAATGGAATTAAAAAAGTAGAAATGCTGTATGGATTCAATACTCAAAAATTAAATGGACCATTCAAACGATATTACGAAAATGGTAATGTATGGTTTGAATGTACTTATATCAATGGATTACGTCAAGGTCTCTATAAATGTTATGGCGAAGATGGTTCATTGCTATATACTGAAAATTATGTTGATAATAAACCTGTGAAATAATTAACCCGAGAAATAATCAATCATTTCTTGTATCATTTTTAGATCACGTTCTGTAGGTTGTTTACCAGGGAATGATGGCAGGGGATCAATAAAACGATTTATATTACTGTTTTCTAGTATCGGTTCAGTCTCCATTCGCGGTAAACGATTGCGACGTGTATTTTTATTTAAAAACATAGGCATAGGCATATCTGCTCTAAATTTTCTATTAGAAGGTGTAGAGGAGATTTTTGGAACAGTAAGTGCTTGTAATGGTGTTCGAAGCTGTGGCAATTTACGTGTAAATTGTTTTGCAATTGTTCCTCTCATTCCTCCTAATTGTTTTCTTTTAGATATACCTGCGATAGTATTTTTCCAATCCATAAAAGATTCGAAATTATTTGGAATTTCCAAATCTGGTGGTAAAATTGCAAATGTTTGTAACACTCTCATTTTCCCATCTACATGTGGTGATAATATTTCGTCACTGATAAAATAATAACGATGATATGGTGATAATAAACATTCTTTTTCATTCTGAAATTGAGAGATTGATGTTACATTCATATAATTACATAAAGGATGTACATAGAATTTATAAGCTTTATAAGCATTTCCCGATGAAGCAGAAAAGGCAAATGCTTCATTTAGACCAAGTGATGTTGATGTAAAAGAATTTATGTAATATAATCTATTCTTTTGATTTTTTAAATAAAATGTCCTTGTTCCACGATATACAAGAAAAGGATGAAACATTGGAGGTCCTTTTAGAATTGCATTATATAGATTTACAAAATAGTAATACAATATTCGTGAACTATATTGTGCAGCACTTTCTGATAGAATATTTTGAGGAAATTTTTCTAATAAATATGGTAGTTTTAGCCTTATAAAAGTTAAAACATCGCGTAATTCTACCTCATACAAAAAACGATTTATTAACATTGATCCGGGACCAGTATATAACGTGATACATAGTTTTTCAAATTCAGTTAAATCTAATTCATTTACATTATAATTATTCAAATTAATCACATTATTTCGATTAATATTATTATTAATATTATTATGTACAGATGTATTTATAATCTTATCTGCAATATTATTATAGTATTTTGATTTAGGAGTAGGTGCCGTTCCTAGAGCAGGTTCATTATTAGGTAAAGGAACTACCATCGCCGTTCCTGGAAACATGGATAATTGTTGTGAACTTGTAGAAATATTATTAGGTGGAGCAGAAGGAGCAGAAGGAGCAGAAGGAGCAGAAGGAGCAGAAGGAGATGGAATTACACGATCTAACAAATATTCAATACGTTTATAAAATGCTGGAATATTAATTGGTAATCCTTTCAATTTATTTGCATTTGGTACAATTAGTCGACGAATCTGTTCATTAATATCTTCGTCTGTTAAAGAACCAAATATTTCTGCAGCTCTGGGATTCATTTTAGGATTTCTCATAGTATCAAGCTCATTAACAGTATCAGTATAAGGTTTTTTGCCACCAGTTGCTCTAAGATTAAATGTTCCACCATTATCAATACGCACTGCGGGACTCTTATCATACGGTAATATAATATTATCTTTTATTAATCCAATTACATCCCAATTAGCTAGTAATGCATCAACAACGAATCCCTGACGTAACTCTTCAGCGGCTTTTTCAAATTCTTCAGTATTAGCCTGATTTAATAGTATACCATCTAGATATTCAAGGACTAAATGACAATCTTTATCGATTTTAAAACGCGGAACAGGGATTCCTAGTGTTTGATACACAATATTAGCATTTGCTTCTGTTATTGGTTGTTCACATTTATTTAAGGATGGTCCTGTTTTTACGACCCAGCGCTTTCCCTTTATATTCCTATATCGTTTTGCACCTGTCGATCCACCTAAATCTGCATTAAATGTCAGATTTGTAAAAGCTGGTATATTATTGCGTCTTTTACGACTAAAACTAATATTTTTGGCCCTAATATTTGATCGTCCTGTTGCGGCTCTTAATACACTATTAATCAATGGTGTACTTGATTGCATATCTGTTTATAACAACATTATTTATTCTATTAAAAATGTCGGATAAGAACTTTTAGATTACTATGTCACAGGTCCTGCAAGCAGGACCACTAAGCACTAAACTTCTTAATGAATGCATCCTTTCCCTTCTTAGCCAAATACTCCATAGTGCGCATTGTCCATCCAAACGATGCACCGCTATGGCCAGTGTAACCCAGGAACTCCATATTAGCCGAAATAGTTCGAACAAGTGGATTGGATGAGAACATAAAACTCTCATCGTTAAAATTCTTCATAAAGTCCCAGCCATCCGCCATCGTAATTGCGTCATATGCGTTCTTCATCATTTCACGAACATGAGTGTCCTTGATCTTAATGAAGTCAGAATCTTCCATAATAATAGACATTGGAATTATTGATATATGTATTTTGATTTAAAAATTTCAATTTTTAATGCTATGTAAAGTACACTTAAGGAGAAGAATACAGTAAAATATAAATGACGCCTCAACAGCATATTGTGAAATACATCTCAAACACCATGCAACAGCATGTACATTACACATCAACACGTAATTTTTTATGTGGAATGGGGCTAGCATATGCCGTTGCAAATGAGAATTATGCTCACATACCTATTGTCATGTTTGTTCCATCGATCTATGCAGGGTATCATGCATATAAGAATTTGAATACGTTTAAAGAGATTGTGCGTCCTTCGAAGTAGTTTTCTCTTTCAAATAACGATTTCTCCCTTCTAATAGTTTAATTTTTCGTTCACGTTGCATTGCTGTTGTTTGCATGTAGCTAAAAGATCCATAAAACCAGCAGGTCGCAATAATTTTGAAACCCAGGTGTCCCCATTCAGGATAAGTCATTCTTCTAATTGTCCTCTTATGACCGTCAGATAAAATCAATTTTTGTCTGCATTCAAATAAAAATTGATTTTTAATGCAATATTCCAATCTCTAAAAGTCACTCATGGCGACTGCAGAAGTATGTTATATCTGTCATGAAGAAGCGACAGAAAGAGATCAATTCATCGATCCAAATCCTTGTATCTGTAAAGGTTCCATTAAGTTGCACAACAGCTGTCTAGAAGAACTTCTGAGAACTACTTATAGATGTGGTATTTGTAGAACAACCTTTAGAAATAATGATATAATTACAGAACGTACGTTTTGGCCGAATGGTTTATTATTTCGTGAAGCGACTTTCCTTAATAGAAAAATTCATGGTCCTGTAAAGATTTATGATGAAACTGGCCAATTAAGAGCAGAATGGAATTACATTAATGATAAATTGTCTGGTCCTTATAAACTTTATCATAAGGATGGTACTGTAGAGATAGAAGGCATCAATTAAATTCTTTTAGAGTCAATAATAAAAAATTGTATTTTTAATATACAGCATAAACCCCTAAAAATTGATTAATCCTGATATTTAAAGAGAATATATATATTCACTTCATTAATGGATAATCCTCGAAAGTATATTGCCGAGACTCTAGATAATATATATGAAAATATTACAGATAATACTTCATTAAATTTTGAAGAATTTTCTGCTTGTATTAATCGATTAAGTTTATCTGGAACAATTGAACAAATTGTTACTAGTGATGATGATATTATTAGATATAAGGCAAAAACAGGATTGAAATGGTCTGATGTTGTTAGCAATAAAAATGAAATAGAACGACAAATTATTCTGCAGTTAATTGAAAATCCAAAATGTTTCTTTGTTCTTTTCAATACCCAAAAGGGAAAACTTCGTATTTCGGGTAAAGAGATGGCAACATGGGCTGCATTTCCATTTACTGAACGACGTGTTGTTAGTTTTCTTATTGTCGATAATGATCGTACTTTATCAGAACAATCGGTTAATGGTCTATTCAAGTGTTTCCCATTACGAACTGACCATGAAACAATTACTGATCCTCTAAAAAAATATAATGTGAGGATTTTCGAACTATCTAGTAATAGTCGTATTACATTAGATGAAATTCAAGTATATCTAACTGCTTATGCACATGAACCAGATCTTCCTATGCCCTTAATTGTTGCTCTTGCTAATAATAAACAAATAGAAAAGGTTCTAAATACTCTTACTTATATCAATGCTCGTTCTTCATCAACTAGACTGTGTGCTGGTGTTATATGGGATGAGGCAGATAAAACCTACAAACAATATAGAGAAAAAACATTTATAATTAATGGTATTTCTACAAACTTCCTTCAATTTATTAAAGAATTTGAGGATAAAACTATCTTTCGATGTGGTTTTGTAACTGCGACCGAAGGAGAACTATTAGAAGAGGAATATGTTGAGTGTACTAATGCATATCATTATCCTCAAGAAATTGATCCAAAAGATCAAGCAAACTACTTTGCATTTCATCATCCTGAATGCAAAAAAGAATTTGTTAAAGTACGTGCATGTGATTCTAATAATAGAATTGCAGAAGATATTTTAACCGACAAACTGCAATATTTTAAAAAGCAACTTATTTTGAAAGATGGATCTGTATATTATCGTAAGGTAATTTTGAATTCTAACTCAAAATCGTCTGATATGCAATCATTTGCTAAAAGTATGATTAATGATTATAATGTAATAACTTTTAATATGATTGGTGTTACACTATATACTAAAACTATTCCTAATGGTAAAAAATATTCAGCTAGAAGGCAGAATTTGAATCGTCTGCTATTCTATATTTATAAAATGAACAAATTAAACGATAAGCCTCTAATTGTCCTTGGAAGACGCAAAGTAGATCGTGGTCTAGGATTTCATTATGCCCCTAGATCTACTGGTGATCCAATTAAAGAAATTGAGGGGAAAGATGGACTATGTCATACAGATGGCATTGAAGGTCTAATTTGGACTGATATGATTCTTGGCAATAAGATTGATGATATTGCAGTTGCTGTTCAAAAAGCGGGTCGTGGTGCAGGTATTATTCGTCAATGTCCACAATATCCTGGTCAATTCACTTATTGGATTGATGAAGTTACTGCTAAAAACATTGAGCATCACTATAAGAAGGTTGATGCAATAAATGAACTTGATGGCGCTAATACAATGCAACAAGCTATTGAACGGGCCAAAGAAATTGTTCCAATCAGTAAAGATACTGTCGATAATTTAAAGTATGATATAACAAATGTTTATAAAACTCATAAAGAGGTTCATACATTTATGAAGTCAATAATCAAAATTGGTCTAATTACAAGTTATACAAATACAGAAAATACTATCCAATACAGAGGTAAAACAATACCCCTACATATTTATACAACATCACAAGACTTTAAAACAAAGGATATTTATTGGGGTATAGATATAAAAAAAATTGCATGTCGTATTATGCCTATCATTCATAATAAATCAGTAGCATATATTGGTATCTATTCGAAAGCATCAACAAATCATAATGATTTAGAAGAAAATACAATTATTTCTCCTAGTAAATTGACTAAACCTGAAAGTGACGAATGAAATTGTTAAAAGAACACCTTAATTGGTAGACTTCATATTTTAATTAATAATTCTGTGTTATTTTTAAGAAAATCAAATTTTTAATTACTTGTACAACCCCCAAAAATTGACAGTGTTTTTTAAATTTAACAGTAATTAGATTTCTATATAATGTCATTAACAAAATCTCAAATTGAATCCCAGAGAGAACGAGTGATTAATTCATACAATTCGGCAAAATCCGATAATAAGGATAATTATGAACATAAAGTTGCAAAAGCGACTGAACATTATATTTATCCAAATCAAATTGAAGATGCAAATAGGATTGTAGAAATTTTCCATGATGAATATGTTCGAGTAGTTAGCGTTCAGAAAAAAACTAAGGTTGGTGCAGATGGTCTAATGATTGAAATTGCAAAACTCATGACAACACATAATGATGATAATTTTATTCTTAATCTACAAAAAATAAGAATTCTCACTGGTATGAGTAATAAACAGTGGGAAACTGATATGAAAGATAAGGCACCTAGTTGTTTTAAAGATAAGATCTTTCATCATGGTCAATTGTCCAATTCAGATTTGGAAAATATGCAAAATGGATTAATTATTATTGATGAAATTGATACAGGTGATAAAGAGTCTCAAGTACTTCATGAAACATTGAAAGCTGCAAAAATTTTGGATGTTGAGCACATGAAAGCAAATAATAATAGGTTTGTTATTATTAGTGCAACAATGATTAAAGAATTATATGACATGAAAAAGTGGGGATCTTTACATCAGTCATATAAGATGACGATTCCCTCAGCCTACTTCGGTCACACAGATATGCTAAAATGTGGAATCATCCAGGATTCATATCCATTGAATACTGTTGAAGAGGCTGAGCGATGGATAGAAGAAGATATTTTACAAAACTATGGTAAAGATTATCGTGTTCATATTGTTCGTGTAACTAATACTACATTACATTCAATACGTCTTGCATGTATTCGTAAGAATATTAAATTAAGTAATCATACATCTGATGATAGACTTAGTGATGCTGAAAAGAAAGAATTCTTTACAGATCCTTTAAAAGAACATATTGTTATTGCTGTAAAGGGCTTTTGGCGTCGTGCAGAACTTATTCCTAATTCATGGAAATTACGTATTGGTGCAACTCATGAATTATGGACTAGGAATGTTGATAATAATGTTCAAATTCAAGGTTTACCTGGTAGAATGACTGGATACTGGAGGTCTGATATTGAATCTGGTCATAAAACTGGTCCATACAGAACATCTATTAAAGCAATTGAAGAGTATGAGGAAAATTATGCTAATCCATTTATTGCTGGAAAATATCAAACGTCAGGATTCAAAAAACGTGGTACACGTGTTGTCGCAGATCCTACTATGATATCGACAAAGAATATTGCCAACTTGAAACCTGTTGTTCCAGCTGTGGTTGAAGATGTTGAAGATATTGCTAAAACAGTTCCTATTGTTATTCAACTTACAGAAGCAGAATATAAAACTATTAAAAGGAAGGGAATTGAAGAGAAAAGTCCTTGGAATGAAGATACTATTCTCCCTCTAATTGAGAAATATAATCCTGAGATATTTAAGAAGATTAAAGATATGCCTCGAGAGCAATTTCTTGAATCTGATAAAGATAAAACAAGTTATATTAAAAATATTATTCCATCTACTGAAGCTGCATTACAGAAAAAACCATGGGGGTGGCTTACTAGAATAAAATATAAGTATATTGATTCCTACCAGATATATATGGATACGACAGCATTCAGGCTTATTGTAATTATTCATCAAGGTAGTAAGTTGACTAAACCTGAAGTGACGAATGAAATTGTTAAAAGAACACCTTAATTGCTAGACTTCATATTTCTAAAAATTTTTCTTGTGATAGCCATAACTTCACTTAAATATAAAACATAAGAGCGCAACTGCACCAATTGTTACCAATGCAATTTGTGTATTTGATGGTGGATCCTTTTCGGGCAATCGCTCTGTAGTTTTGACTTCTGCCACACTATTAGCGATCTCTTGACTTTCATTATATTTTTCAAGACTATAACTAATCTTATAAATTAGATCCTGAGCACTTAAACAATAATTTTTAAAATAGTCTACATCTGAAATTACATCTTTTATAAATGTTCGTTCATTAATATCTTCGATACATTCGTAATCATATTCTTCCTCTTCTTCACTTTCGACTTCTGACTCAGAATCTGAATCAGAATCATATTCATAGGTATACTGAGCATGTCGCTCAATTGTTTCCTTTGAAAGTTTAAATTGATCTAGAACCGATGGCTTTCTCAAATATTCAGTCATTTTTAATTGTAATAAATTTGTATATAATTATTCAATTTTATTATTTTACTGTTCAATTTAAAATTGATTTTTCATAGAAACATTAATAAACTCCAAACTAACAATGGTAAAGGAATACGATTCACTTAACAACTTAGTAGGAGAAGGCTCCTATCTTAATGGCAAGAAGCATGGTCCTTGGATTGAATATGATAAATATGGGCGAAATGAAGGAAATTATGAAAATGGTATTCGTGTTGGACACTGGAAGCGTTATCGCGATACAGGACTCTTATGGAGCGAAGGTCCATACTGTAATGGTATTAAGCAAGGAACTTGGAAGGATTATTATCCTTCAGGTAATCTTCGGACTGTTTATGATGTAGTACTCGATTATGTGAAAGAAGGAAATTTCACATTGTATTATGATAATAAAAGTTCAATTGTACAATGCGAAGGTGAATATGAAGAGAACTGCCAACATGGCCTCTGGAAATTCTATGATAAATCAGGAACTCTTGTTGGACAAGCAGCATATGATATGGATGAACTTATTGAAGAGAAAATTACAGGTATTAAACGTAAGCGGTATGCTAACGGCTTTGACGATGATTCTTAAATCTATAATAGATAAAAATTTGATTTTTTTTCTATGTATTATATCAATCTCTAAAAGTCCAATCTCAATTGTCAACCTCATGAAGCAATCTCTAACTGAAAAGAAATAGATTTGCAGTTTACACTTGGACAACCTTTTTATTTTCGATCCTAAAGGTTTTAATAAGACAAGCATCTTCATAGCAACTATAGGTTTTATTCAAATAATCCATCATATCTTGCATTGTTAGCTCAGGTCCCTGATATTCGTCTTTGTAGGAATACAATTTTTGTCTATTATCTGGAGATTCCCAACAACCTAGATTTGCAGAGTTATTATTTAGTAACTTCCAACCATTAGGAATCTTATCATACACTAATTCTAACTTAAATTCAGATGTGAAAAGCACGTCTAATTGTGTTGGTGTTTGTGTTGTATCCATCTTAAATATATTCTAAATGTGGAATTTATTTAAGTGCTATCAAATGGAAGAGGTCAATGGAATATTGATCTTATTATGCCTCTAATTAAGAGATAATGCCACAACTATGGAACTTATGTTCTGGCCGAATGGCTCATTATCTCGTGAAGCGCGAGATCGGCATGGACAATTCAGATTCTTAGACTACTGAGTATTTCAAACCAGTACATCTAAATGAGTCGCATAGTATCATTAATAATTTTGTGTGCTTCTTTTTCCCATTCAAAACCTCCATAACTATACGGTATACATATCCGTTCAGAATTATCACCGAATGTATCAGTGATTCTTAAATAACTAAAGATAAGAGTATAACTTTTAGTAGGATTACTATGATATACATTTATAGATTTAAGATTCTTTAATAGAATTACATTATAAGGGATAATTGGATTTGCCGCAGATACAAACTGTAGGCTATTATTTACACGAGTTACTGCGATAATGGCATTTACAGCAGACTTTGCGGAAGTAAAACTCATTTTATATTAAAGTATTTTATTGCTTAAGGCTGGTTTATTGGTCTAAACCTATAATAGATAAAAATTGATTTTTTTATATTATTTCCTAATATGTCAAAAAGTTGAACAGTAATAACGGTCAATGGAAACAAGACATACTTATTACGAAGAAGAAGGTCCATACGTAGATGGACAGAAAAACGGTCATTTTAAGATATATTATAAATCAGGCATTCTCAAAGAAGAAGAAGGTCCATTCCTAAATGGGCAAAGAAATGGACTTTGGAAAGAATATGGAAGATATGGTATTAATAGTGAAGGTCAATATGTAAATGGACTTCAAGAAGGGCATTGGAAAATGTATGATGTTGAATCTGATTTCCTTCGCGCAGAAGGTCTATTCCTAAATGGACTAAAGACGGGAATATGGAAGTATTATAATGAGTCTGGTGCAATCACATCTGAAGGTCCATTTGTGGCTGGAAAACAAGAAGGACATTGGAAACAATATGATTCATCTGGCACTTTAGAAGAAGAAGGCCCATATGTAAATGGGCAAAAAAATGGACATTGGAAAGAATATTACTCATCTGGATCTCTATTAGCAGAAGGTCCATATGTACGTGATCTAAAAAACGGGCTTTGGAAAGAATATGATACATCTGGTTTGCTTTGTAAAGAAGGTCAATATCTAAATGATAAAGAACATGGATATTGGAAGTTTTATCATGAATCTGGTTCTCTTTCGGCTGAAGGCTGTTATAAATATGATTTTGACCATGTTTATGATGGAGATTTACGGGATATTTGGTCCGAAAAGGATGGACATTGGAAGTATTATTATGAATCTGGCGCTCTTAAAAGTGAAGGCCAGTATGTTGATGGAGAAAAGTGGGGAGACTGGAAAGAATATGATAATCGGCAACGTTAGGAGGAAGAACTCTTAGCCCCCAACCCAAGGTTAGAGGCGATGTCATTATAAAAATTGAAAAAATCATTTATTTTTTATTTTTTAACTAGCTACAGAACAATGTTTAAACAATTATTTGATTCTGAAAATAACTTGATTGGTGAAGGAGAATGTGAAGAAGATGGTACCAGAAGCGGTCTTTGGACTCTCTATTATAAGAATGGAAGCAAGGCAGCAGAAGGTACGTATACTGATGTATACCGTTCAGGAAATTGGAAGTATTACAATGAATCTGGTGTACTTCTATCTCAAGGTTGGCATAATTATGATATTAGGGTTGGACGTTGGAGAGATTATTATCCCTCTGGAAATGTGAAGATTATTTATGATTTGGAGTGTAATGTTAAAAATGGTCCCTGTAAAATCTATTATGATAATTATAATATGCTACAAGCTGAAGGCAAATTTGTCGATGGTGAAATGCATGGTCTCTGGAAATTCTACGATGAATCAGGGAATCTTACATCTGAAAATGTATTTGATAATGGCATTGGTTCCTCTGAAAATATTACAAATGAAATTATTGAGACAATTAGTGGTAAGAAGAGAAGGCGTTATGAAGAAAATACAGCAGACATTAAACGTCAATATATCGATATGGATGAGAATTAATATTCTTAAGGTGTTGATAAAAAAAATTGAATATTACAATTAATAGTATTTTTTAATTAAAAAAACACGTTTCCTAAGATGTTCATTTACAACATGGAGGCAAACCTCAACGAATTGGCGCAAAGTATGAACGACCTATGTGGTCAAAGATTCACTACACTATGGCGAGTTTATGATGAAGCACACGGGGAACCAGAATTGAAATCATTACTATGGTATTGTCTTCAAGAACTTCGTGACGAAGAAAAAACACCAGATGAAAGATGTACTATTTGGGCATTTATTTATCAAGTAACATATATCGATGAAGATTTTATGCGGAATAATAATAATATCCGTGAGATTAGTCTGCGGAGGGCTAATGATCTTTTACAGGACGATTTTGTCCTAGCGAGGCAGAGTCTCGTAGAGATTCTATATCGTTTCAAGAACAAGTATATGTAAGTCATATATCATTAGGTATAAAATATTTTTTGTCGTATCAAAAAAAATTGAATTAAATACATGTCATATAAACACAACAAACAAGAATGTCCGAGTCCAAGTTTCGTGAATGGTGGCAAGTTGCTGAAGAAGAGGGAGCTATCTGGACTAAGATTTACTATCCTGGAACGGATCGTATTGAATCAAGTGGTTATACCCTTAATGGTTCAAAATACGAATTATGGCATGAATATTATGAATCAGGGATTACTAAGGCAAAGGGCATATATGTTAATGGATTGAAATGGGGATTATGGGAATATTTCTATGAATCAGGTTGTACCAAAGAAGAGGTAGAATATAAAGATGGTCAACGAAACGGATATTATGTTGAGTATAATGATACACCATGTATTGATGGTGTCCGAACTTGTTATAGAAAAGCAGAAGGATACTATATCAATAATGAGAAGTGTGATGATTAGACAGTATATGATAGATAATAATGATTAATATTAATCAATATACTTTTATTTTTATAACCCAATAATTAGATATGAGTGGATTAATGAATCGTTTATTGGATGCTCTTAATCTAAATACTGCACCATCAAATGCACCACAATTACATGTTCCTAATGGACTTTTAACACCGGCAGTATTACAAAGACCAAGGAATAATAGAAATTCCAATAATAGGAGATCAAATGCAGGCTCAAATGCAGGCTCAAATGCAGGCTCAAATAATAATGCCCCCCCTCCTATGGAAGAACCAGAAATCAAACCAATCGATTATTATTCCATAACTGAATCGGAAGGAATTAATTTTATTGTTATTCCTAAGGGAACATTATTATATAATGCATTAAGAATTCCAGAGATTCCAAATATAGCAAATCCTAATTATGAAAGTATAATGTATGATCGAATAATGAAAGAATATATGGGTGCATATCCATTGAAATACGATATAGAAGTTGAAGGTAATCTCATGTACCTAACAGTCTGTATTGATCCATCTGCACAAAAATTCTTCTATTCAAATCCAGCAGGTTGTCCCGCACTAGGAAATGTAACTCAAGGTGATTTCAATCATATAAATGTTTTGCAAACAACCAAGGAAATGAAACTGGCTATTCTAATGGCACCATCAGATCATCATAGAAGTCAAGGACCTGATCATCCAGAAAAAATGCAATGTGATCATCTTCCTGAAACAGTTTGTCCATGTACAGAAAGAGAAGGAATATGCCCATATTTACATCATTATGATACATGTCTTACACCTGAATTTTTAAATAGACATGGATCCGATGGTCATATTGCAATTGCACTTGGAGATTCATATCGTACAAGAATGAGAGTTTTTGATAATGATATAAGTTACGATTTTGAATATAGAATGACTCATGCACCTAATGGTGATCCGTTAACAAGTGAATTTCTTGTTGAAACAAATAGATTTCTTTTTGATGTTGGTCGTTCTGTTGATATTCGTGAACCATCACCAGGTTTTCCAAGACGAAATGTGCTGACTGGATTTCCAGAATTAGTTCTACATTTATATGGTACAGAATGGTTTAGTGAATTTGAAAAAGTAAGTGTGGGTTGTACAATAGATCTACCTGATGGTCATACTTTAGCGGATAGATTGAATGCACTTCAACAATATTTAATAAGTGAAAATGTAGCCCCTCATATAATAATGCCTGCTAATTATTACACGGATGCGAGTAGTTCTATGCGATTACTTGGACATGTTAATGACGCACGATGGTATAATTTTGAATCGAGAAATCGATTGGATTTACCTGATCGTGTTAACATAGCTCGATTAAATGACCCATTAGAACAAATGTATATAAATATACTAAATGCAATTGCACATGGTGATCATAAATTTTATTTTGATACTCGTACTGGATTTTTAATCAATGATAATGATAATCAAGAATATAATCATAATTTGATACCTCTTCTTACACGAAATCGTATGGGTATTACTTTTAAAGATTCTTGTACTTATTATGGATCAGATGATGAATCAGATGATGAATCAGATTTCATTAAATCCGCAAAATCACGTAAATCGCCTGATAATGAATTTTGGAGACGTGGGTATGATCGCTTAATAGATTTGTTCGATCCTTTACCTCCGTATCCATTACATCCAGAAAATAGAAATCGTATACGAGGAGGTACTAGAAGAAATATTCGCAGCAACAATAATCGTAGAAACAATACAAGACGAAATAATAAACTAAGTAATAAAAAATTGATTAATGCTAATAATAGAAAGCGTAATCAAATTAAAATGACAGAACCAAGAATAAAAGTGATTAATAAGACATTTAAACCAACACCTCTCGGTGATGAGAAACGTCGTGCAATTGAAGCTGCGCTTGCAATGTCTTATGAAAAACCAGCAACACCTCATAGTGTTACTAAAAGTGCTCTAGCCTTGACAGATGCTTTAATGATGAAATGAAAGTTGTCTAACATCTATTCTTTTATTTTCTTCGCTCAACACACGCCTTATATTTTTCTTCCATTGCAGCTATAATGGATTTGAATTCTCTTCGCTTAACATACGCCTTATAGTCTTCTTCCATTTCTTCAATTGTTTTTTCTTTCATTTTAATATATGGCTTCGGACAGCGTCGTCTAGAATTTACTTCGCTAACTAAATCTTCAACTCTAAAGGTTCCATCCAGAATTTTATCTGCACATGAAGAACAAGGAATATATCCAACTATCTGGGATGCAATATCCCTTTCCCTACTTCGCGGGTGTTTACCAAAGGTTTCCGCGAATACTTCAATACAACATTCAGGATATCCATAATATCTTCCATTATAGTATAAATGGTCGGTCATCTTTTACTGTCAAATTGATTGAAAAATGTTTCAAATTTATTTTTAATGTGGAATCTACTTTATAAATAAATTGTATCTGATAGCAGAGTATAATTCATCAAGAGAACCATTATTCTCAATTATTTCATCTGCCTGTTCTGCAAGCGCATAGGTGCTCCAAACAGTGATATGAATACCTTGGTCGGTGAACCATTGACGATCCGATTCAGACCCCTTATACGCTTTGATTGCCCTGAATACCCAATCTGGCTTATCCCCTCGCTCAACATAGATGAGTCGCCCTCCAGCCCTCCTAATTGCATCAATCTCATTTTGGAAACGGCAATCAGTAATGACAAAGCTTTGACTTCTCTCCGCGACCAAATCTTTTTCAACGCCTTTGATCCAAATATCATCCCTTATATGTTGACGAAACATCTCTGTTCCAATCTTCTGAAGGGCTAGTCTAGGTGTGAGATCCCAGAAAGGATCCACCTGTTCACGCCATTCCCTAGACTCCTTAGTCGCACCCTCTAAAAGTTCTCTGTCCCAACCGAAGACCGCAGCCGCCGCATCCTTCACTCGACGGGCAAAACTTAGCTTCTTGAATCCATGTTCAGCAATTAGATAGTCCGCAATAGTATCCTTGCCACTACCAATAGCGCCAATGATTCCAATGATCTGCCTCTCTGTCATTTCCCTAATAGTCATATCTACAATAATATATCTCAATTTTTTGCTATAAAAAAATTGAAATATAATTTACTCCTTATAAATATACTAAAAAATGCAGGTAACAGTTGGTCAAATCATTCGACTATGGGCATCACCGGTCATCCCTAATTGTTGGTGGATGGAGATTGAATGTAATCAAAACGATTCTATTATAATAGAAAATTTTGCATCGAATGAACAAGATTTTATAGTAAAGTATATGTGTAAGTATGTATATTTGAATCAAGGAAATATCGTGACATCGAACGATGGTTCAATTTTATTAGCCGATAATAATCATATTTTAGGTGCACAATTATATATATAAATAAAATTGATTGAAGTTCTATTTTTATTATACTATTAAACGGATAAACAAATGGCATTTACTCCTATCACTATTAAGGACATTACTGTTCAAATGAAAGTGGGTGACAATTATGGTCCTAATTGTGGATTTAGCACAGTTGACGCAACAACGTTCGTCCACGCTAATCAAGCATTTAACAAGTGGCTCGAGGCCACTAAGGCGTCATTCGGTGACGGTTTCAAGGAGGTGAAGATTCTTGATATCTACCCTTTCGGCCATCCGTCCAAGACGGCAAATGGCTTTGTGCTCATTGATGCACACATTGAAGTTGCAGGAAAGCGTATTCCTGGCTTCGCATTTATTCGTGGTGCAGCCGTGGCAATTCTTACTATTCTCTGTGATGAGTCTGGTAACGAATTTGTCCTTACAACTGTACAGCCACGTGTACCTGGATCATCAAAGGACCTTGAGGAAATCCCTGCAGGTATGATGGACAGTTCAAACAATTTCGCCGGCACTGCCGCCAAGGAGATGGCAGAGGAGACCGGTATTCAGATTAAGCAAGAAGAGTTGGAAGATCTTGGTATCATCACCCCGTCGCCTGGTGGTTGTGATGAACGGATCCAGCTCTATCGCTGTAAACGATACATGAAGGCAGAAGAGATTTCTGCCCTCAATAAAAAGTTTATTGAAAATCCCGATGAGATGATTACTCTGCGTATTCGTACAATGAATGATTTTGCCACGGCTCTAGTTAATGGTACAATCTCTGATGTTAAGGCAATGACCGCATATCTGCGTCACGTTATGCATTAAATAATGAGTCTAATTCTAACATTATAATTGTGGATCAATATTTTTATTGCAAAAATTGACTAGTACACATCTAATTGTCTTATTATAAGATGCTCGTAACAGTGGGTAAAATTGTTCGTATCTGGCCTGATGCTGGGCGTCCAAATTCATATGTTCTAGTTTTAGCGCTTGATATAGATGGATCAGTACTTAGTGATAGTATTTTATATTATGACAATATTGAGACATTAACGAATAATTTATTTGGACAATATGTATATATTTGTGATCCAATTGATGTATCAAATAATATTGTATTAGGTCCTGATGGACGACGAACAGGTCGTTTAATTCTATGGAATGATGGAACAATCCGTCTAGCACAAAACAATCATACAGAGATCGGTCAACGTGTTAATATTGAATAGAAATAATCTAATTATAAAAATTGATATTTTTAATATTTATATAATTAATTAGATCAATATAAATAGTAAAAATGGCTTCATCTGAGTGTAACTTTGATTTGTGCTACGTGTGTAATGAAAATTGGATTGAAGAAAATCCTAAACCTACTTCCATGATAATTGATCCATTAACACCAGGTGCTTTGGATGTTTTAAAACAATTTATAGAGCAAAAACCGAAAGAAAAAAAAGGATGGCCTATTGAAATTATTAATTCATGCCTATGCAATAGGACTTTGAAAATGCATGAAAATTGTTGTAATGAATTTATGAAAGTCCTTCCTAAATGTGAATTATGTGATACGACTTTCACAGCAGATCATAAAAGAAAAAAGTATTGGCCATTAGGTAAAATATTATCTGAACAACAAATAAAAGATGGACGAATATATGGTTATTCAAAAAAATATTATGAAAATGGAGTCATGTCTGGAGAGGGTGATATAGATTATGAACAAAAAACTGGAACCTGGAAAGAATATTCTGAATCTGGCTGTTTAAAACAAGAAGAATATTATATAAGTTCTGAGACGCTAAAATATATTCGTAGTTATTATGATTCTAAAAATCCTAATGAACCACCGCAATTAGAATGCGAAGGACAATATAATGAACATGGAGAACATACAGGAATTTGGAAATATTATGATAAGGAAGGTAATTTTACACGTAAAGTTAATTATGACTCAAAGTTTGAGCGTGATATGGAACTATTGCGGTGTATGACACTTGGACCTCATCCAGAGAAAGTTACTAAAGAACAACATTTGATGTTTGAAGAATTCCTCAAAGTAGCACGATTGGCCAATGATAATAAATTACCGATTGGTGATCATAATAAATGTCCGATTATGTAATAAATACATATAAAATTGATTTTTATTGTAGCTGAAACAAATAACAAATGTCGACTCAAGATATATGTTATATATGCCATGGACCGCCAACAGATACGATGCCATTCATAGATCCAAATCCCTGTGCCTGTAAAGGTACAATAAAAATTCACAATTGCTGTATATTCCCCTTATTGACTCCAGAAACAAATACATGTTATATTTGTAAATATAAATATGTTATTCCTGATGGATCTATTAAATGGTTCTATGATAATGGTGCCATTTGTATGGAAGGAACAGTTAAGAACGATAAGTATCAAGGCCCAAAGAATTGGTATTATTCAGACGGATCAAAAAGAGCAGAGGAATTCTGTATTAATGATAAGAGACATGGTCTCTGTAAATATTACTACGAAGGTGGTAAATTGAGGTCTATACAGACTTATGAATTAGGTAAACGTATTGATCTCTGGAAGTTTTATTATGATAATGGAAATTTACAAGCAACAGAAAATTATATCGATGGGCAGAAAGAAGGTTCTATTAAACACTATTATGAACATGGAAACCTTAAATCTCATGAACTCTATAAAAATGGTAAGTTGAATGGACTAACGAAATTCTACCATGAATGTGGACTCATCCATTGTGAAATATACTATGAGAATGATGTCGAAGTGTTGCGAAGAGATCATTTCGTTAAACCTGGTGCTAAGAAGTAGCGTCTATATAATAAAATTTGATTTCGTATTTTTCATTATTTATATAATAAGAAATCATGAACGCTCTCGAGTCACTCAATGCAATCGCAGACGATTTGGCGAGCCAGGATCATTGGCTCAAGGGTCGTCTTGCAGATAACCCGCGAGCCATCGCATCAATTGCAGATCGTGTGATTGAAGCAGCAGAGGAGCTGAAGAGGCTCAAACAGGAACGAATTGAACAGTTGGCCAGAGATGGGCCAAGTGTTCATGAAGCAATCTGTGGAGAAATCACAGTCACTCTCCTCCGTGATGGAAAGGAACAATTCTATCACGGAGGAGACTATTACATTAAAGCATCAAGGACGAACAAGGATGAGGATCGTGAACATTTCAAGTTGACGGGACCTCCTGCAGACAATGGCTACACCTACATGTTGCAATTCGAACCCAATGGACTAGGTCCGAAGGAGTTCGCAATTCAGGTGAGTCGCGATGAGGCTGCAAGCATTCAAAAGCAGCTTGATCGGGTCTACAAGGATCCTTATGATGAAGATGAATAAAATAATTAAGACATCTTATTTTTATTTTTGCACATAAAAAAAGTGGACTCAATTATTTTTATTATTCCACTCACACTCATACTCAAATTCAGAACTATATATATTACCATGATTCACCACGTGTTTGGCAACGATCTCTACAGACGTCGATGCATCCACATGGTAGTTCTCCACATTCTCCACCGCACTCTGGGTTGCCACAATAGCAACCCCTGTGATCATCGTAGTCGTCACATTCACGATCATCATAGTCACAGTCGTCTCGGTCATAACCGGAGGACCACTGGCCTGAATCGTATGTAAACGATACTGTTACACTAGTGACCTTGGAGCTAAGATGACACTTATCATCTGCGAACTCTACATGGTATTTTTCATGGTACCAGGGGGCATCTTCAAGATACTCCTTATGACTGGTAACATTCTCTAAAACTTGGTTGGCCGTGATTAGACGGCCATTGACATGGACCATCTGCTTATTCAGCAGAGCGGGTCCCAGCCATGATTTAATACGTTCGGATACGGACACTCCGCAATCCTCAATAGTCTTGTACGTACCACATCGCATAGTATAACTACTGCCTGGTACTGAAGACTTGACTTCTAAGTCTACTTCAAATTTAGCCTTGCTAGGCTCTGCGCCCTTCTCCTTCGGAGGAGCGCTACCTCCACTTGCTGTGTTGGAGGCCATATCTTCCTTGTTATTTGATGTCCGTGTTCAAGTTCACGGGGGTACTCTCGATACTTTTCTTTCTCTCTTCCCCACTAATTGTAATGATAAAACCCATTTTCAGTTTTTTTTTCAAAATTTACATAATTGTATTGGAATTTACAATATATTAGTGACTGTGTAAATACTATATAAAAAAATTTGAAGGTATTTCATTAGATTACTATTAGCAGAGACTTAAGATGGAATCAAGCCAAGAAACGTGTTATATTTGCTTAGGAGAACGAATAGAAGAAGATCCTTTTATGGATCCGAATCCTTGTGCTTGTAAAGGTACAATTAAACTTCATAAAAGTTGTTACAATACTTTACGAGGAACATCAGAGAGCTGTGGTATTTGTAAAAAAATATACAGAACTACATTCACAGGAATTAAACGATCACCGTTATCAAAATTTGTAGATAATAATGGTGATTTATTAGTAGACGATGGAGGAGGATTATTTGCTATGATTTATACTACACTTATTGTAGAAGCATCATATGTAGATGGGATATTAGAAGGTCCGTATAAAATCTTTGATTATAATAAATTATTGGAAGAAGGGACAAATGCCGCCAATATGAGGGAAGGAATTTCTAAAAAATACAGGCGTGATGGAAGTCTTGAAGAAGAAATCACTTATCACGCAAACAAAAAACATGGACCACAAGTTAAATATCATTCTAGTGGTACACAAGTAGAAGAGATCTTCTGGAACGAAGATGTGAAGGAAGGCCCATCAAGACTATATGTCTATGGGACTGACTGGCATTTACAGAAAGAATCTCTCTATGAAAAAAATAAATTAATGGTCACAAGACTGTTTTATATAAATGGATCTATGAAATCGGAAAAGCATTATGTTAATGACCGACTTCATGGACCTTATAGAATCTATTCTGAAGAAGGATTATTGAAAGAGGAAGGTCAATTTGAAGATGATGTCCTTAATGGAAACTACAAATTATACTCAGAAAAAGGTATTGTAAAAGAAGAAAAAGTATATGTAAATGGAATACTTAATGGATCACATAAAGTATATGATCAATTAGGTAGATTGAGAGAGGAATACACCTATTTCGATGGACTTCGCTGTAAAGGATATAAAGTATATGATGAAACAGGTAAAATGAAACTAAAAAATCGTTAATTAAATTTTGATCTTCTTAAATGCTTTGCCAATCTTATTATAGGTATCCTTTGCGCCTTTCTCAACTTTTTTACCAGTATCGACAATTACATGTTCAGCCTTCTTCTCATTCGCTACAACAGTGTTTGCAACAGTTGTTGCATCCTTAGTGATTTGCCGTGTATCAATAGTTACACTGACATCCGCTTCAACTCCAATTAGAGCCGCAACTTCTCCTGAGACACCAACCGTTGCTTTCCCTTTATCAAATGTCGCTGTTGCTGATCCACCAGCTTCTAAATGTTCTCCCACGCTGACACCTGCACCGCCGGTCACAATAGCTTCACGGAGTTTTACTGTCCCTTCTGCGTCAACACCGACTGCATTACCAATCGATGCCGATGCTCCACAGTCCACACCTTTCTGTCCCATGCTCATATGTGCCTCAGCCTCAGTGCCTGATTTAGCATAGGCATCTATGGATGCGGCAGCACCAACTCCAGCATATTGTGCACCACCTTCAACCGTTAGATGAGCTTCAGTAGTATCGGAATAACTGGCTGCAGCATAGACATTATTACCGTCGAGACCAGCTGCGAAACTTGCTTCTGTACCGGTTTTAACACTAGCTTCAACACCAATAGATGCATAATCATTACCGACAGAGGCACCAACAGACGCTGTCATCGTGTTCTCATAGTTGATTGCAATAGAATCACCAGTAACAGTTGCACTAGCGTTCTGATTAACAGAGGCAGAACCGGAATAAGACATATTCTAATTGTAGTTACTATAATATATAGCACATATATAGAATGTCTGCAGTACCTAATTCCGATAAAATTTATGAACTTGAGGATGCAATAGCATCCTCAAACATAGATTATATTCGAATATATCTTGAAAATGGCGGCGATCCTAATATGGGATTATTCTTTGAACCGAGTTTATTGTATTCAGCATTAGAAGCATTCGAATTTGATATTGCTATACTTTTATTGGAACGCGGTGCTGATCCAAATATGAAGTTTGATTCTACCTCTAATGGTCGTTCATCATATCAGACTTTTAGAGCTGGCGATGAAGGTGGATTCACGCTTCTTCATACTATTCCCGATAAAATTCGAGAAGGTAATCCACCATTAGCTAAAAAATACTTAGAAGTCGCACGTATTCTATTAGATCATGGTGCAGATCCCAACATTAAAGATAAATACGGCAATACAGTCTTGTTTGCAACAGCTATTCCTCTAATGTTTCCACCTACTAAAAACGAGATTTATACATTTATTGATATGTTATTAGCCCATAATGCTGATATCAATGCTCGTAATAAAGATGGACATAGTTTAATTGATCTAATAATGGACAGTGGCTATATAGGATTGAAATCTATTGAATATCTTCTTACAAAGGGTGCAAATATTTCGATTGAAAATGTTATTCAATCACTTGGATTTGCGAATGTTGACATTCCACTTCTATTCCTAAATGTTATTGATCCGACTATAGCTAAAAGTTATATAGATTCTGCAGGTAATACTTTATTACATTTAGCATTGACTAATTCTAAATCCAGTCAGGCAGATAGGAAAAGGGTGATACAAAAGTTATTGGAACTTGGTGTTAATCCGGATCAGGCGAACCAAGTTGGACAGACTCCTGCACGTCTTGCGACTTTGGTGGGACTAACCAATATCAGTAATCTTCTAAATGTAGGTCCTAGTCGTAAAAATATTTATGGATTTACTAATAATACAATTAGAAGATTATCGACTAAGGGAGGAAGAAGACGGCGATTAAGAAGAACTAGAAGATCTAAATCTTATCGGTCCAGAGGCAGAACCGCTGAATAAGAACAGCAGAACAAGACATTATTCTAATTGTCAATATATAAAATAACTTTAAAAATATATGATAATAAAACCTTTAATTACTTATCATATTTTTCTTTCATTCTTCTGACATTTCTCCAATTCTTCTTTATAAGGAGCATAACAGATTTTCCAAGTTAGTTTATCAATAATTGGTATTTTACCAACACATTTTTCATATACACGTCTACTATTGTCTATACAATGGCCGACCTGATATGTATTAATAATTTGTTTAATGGTATCCATTCTAATTGTTATAAATCAGTATTTAGAGCGTTTTTTTCAATTTTTCTCAGCTAAAAACATATCATTTGCACCATTAATTTGTATTACTTTATAACCGAGAACATTTTTCAAGTATGCAAAGAGTTCTTCACGTAGAGCGACTGCAGGAACACCTTCACGTTCTTTCCAGGCTCCCCAACTTTCAAAGACAATCTTTGGCCATCCATTTCTCTTCAAAGTCTCGACTGCCCCTTCCAAAACTTCCTTCTCGAAACCTTCAACATCGATTTTAATGAAACCAATATTATTCAAATTGAAAGAATCAAGAGTTCTCATAGTAATAGGTACACGTCGCAGTTCACGATCATTGTCACACAACACTTTACATCCATTACCACCACCATCTTCTGAACGAATAATATAATCTAATGTACCACTCTTATTCCCAAGTGCATACCTATACGGTGTAATCTTATCTTCTAGTCCGTGCAATGCAATGTTTGCAGCCAAATAACAGAAGGTCCGTGGACTGCATTCAAATGCATGTGTATGACGCGCCTTCTTTCCTAATAGAAATGAATATGTTCCAATATGCGCACCGATATCTAGGAAATCTTTATCGCCGCTAATGAAAGTATCGTGGATCCAATTAATTAATCCACGTTCAGGAATTCCTGCATCCTGGAACCAACGACCTGTATGTTCTTCAGGAAAAAACATAAATTGTTTCGCCTTTGGATCAGCAGATGGTGTCTGCATTTTGTTAAAAACTCCATTCTCCCTTCCTTCTTGTAGAAAAAACATTCTGCTATTCTAATTGTTTTATCTTTATGTCGCACAACGACGAATAGTAATCTTATTTTAAAGTAAGTAAATGCCTGTTTTTACTACTATGGCAGCAGGCTTAGGATTTGGTAGGGCAAATAAATCTATTGCCACCGTTGAATTTGATTATCCAAATTTTTCATCAACTACAGGATTAACACAGGTATCAACCGCAGGAGTTATATCAAATGCACTATATTTAACTCAAGCGACATATACAGATGTTGGAAATGTCTATCGCTCTACGGCAATTCAATATAACAGAAATTTTTCATTTGAATGGAATTTTGAATGTTCTGGTGCAACAACCCTCCCTGGTGCAGACGGTTTCTGTTTACAATGGACTACCACAAATAATACAAATGGATCTACTGGTGGAGGTGTAGGTTATATTAGTACTGCTATTAATGCTCTTTTATTTAAAACCTATACAAATAACTCCTTTCAATGGTACAAAAATAATGTTATACAAACTACTCAAACTGGACAAAATTTTTATAGAAATTTATTCTTCTGGGCAGATTATAATCATTCTGCATCAACGATGAATATATATTTTTCAACAACAAATTCTAAACCGGCGTCGGCGAACTTTTCTTTAACAAATTTTTCATTCAATGCTACAAATTACTACATTGGTTTTGGAGCAGCAACAGGTGGAGCCAATGAAAACCATATTCTACGTTCAATGAAACTGACTTTTACTTAATTTATTTTTCTTATCTAGTTCCGCAATCACTTTTAGAATATTCTCCAACCAAACATCAATTAGATTCATATATTTAGGTGTACCTATGTGTCGTGAAAGGATATGCCATTGTTTGAAATAGGGACTCAAAATGTGGTCCTTGGCCTCATCACCCGTTATCCTTATCATCTCCCTAATTGTCTTTTGCGCATTTATCTTTATCTTCTTTTATTGTTCCAATTCCTAACTGTAATAATACTACGAGGTCAATGGATCAAGAGACATGTTTATTCGTCATCATAGATTTCCAAAACAATTAGGGTAGGTACTTCAAATGCCACCATTTTTAATAGTTCCAAATATTCTGATTTCTCTCGAGTATGATAGTAGCTAACCTTGACATCAGGACCAAAATCATCAGGCATAAATTCTAAAGCAAGTGAATGATAAATAACATGTTTCACATGTGGCATCATTTCTAATAGAAATTTCTTCATACAAGGAACGAAATGCCTAACATGCATATAACCATCATAATTAATAATACATAGTTTTTCACTTTGGAAAATTAAAGTAGGATATGATGTCATGCCTAATTGTTGATAGGCATAAAAAATATTTAAATTTTTTATAGTTGTTATTCAAAAAATTGAAATTTATGAGACACCTTTGTGAATCATAATAAAAATATGGTATATCATTATTATGATGCATATGTTGCATTCGGTTTTGTTGATAATAAAACCGAATCTATATTATCTTATTCATCATTAGAAAAGTTTGATGATATTTCAATCTTTGCAACTGAAATAATTCGCGGTTATATATCTAAAGCATTTATTGGATTTAATTGCGAAATTGATCCAAAAACAGGAATACCTCAGATGGATCAAAATAAACATAAATCACTAATGAAATTTATTGAAAAATATAGGACATATCATGGGATGCCTGATGAAGAACAGTTAGATCTTGGATTTCGTCCTGTATTGAGAGGTGATTATCAGGTTGAATCATCATATGATCTTGATTCAGACAGTGACTAAATAATTGTTATGAT
>JACCDY011484406.1_pt1 | contig 35393 bp, 19 predicted proteins | sample 7446391 | NCBI WGS metagenome assembly JACCDY01 (sample SAMN15323451, study PRJNA562643) | freshwater metagenome | isolation source: river surface water | place: USA:Blue River Watershed | collected 2017-08-18 | reverse complement strand
CTACATAGTAGTCACTTCTTAGATCTAAGTCTTCCAGATCCGAAAAGTAATAAAACATTTTGTTTAATTCAGAAAATAATTTTTCATCAAGTTCCGCAGAACTGTAATTTCCAAAATTGCTAACGTATCGATTAGGATTTAAATGTTGCCTCTTTGAATGTTTTTTAAATGTATATCGTGCCGAAAACGAAAACCCAATAACAAAGGTATCATACATTTCAATGTTGGAATACAGATCTTCCATTATTGCTATGTTGCTTTTACCAGATTCTGATTTATCAATATCTGCATTTAACAATGCTGCAAGAGATAGCTCTCTAGGCAATCCAGCACCATATACAAAACTACATCCATCAACATACAAACTCATAATACCACCCCACCATGTACTAAAATATCGAAAGCAATCACCATCCTTCGATTTTCCTGATGACATCCATCTCGGTTAATGTTGTACCCATATTCCTGTGCGCAGTTTTATAGTGATGCTTAAAGAATGCACTTTGTTCTGCGTTTAGTTCTGTAATAGGTAAGCCTAACCGTTGCCTAAGTCTGACTCCATGTTCTGCACTATTGGAATCAACATTGCAACTAGCAACATTCTGCCAAATACGAGCGAGACAATCGAAGTCTTGCACTTCTGTATAATCCCAATCCGTCAGCATAGTCATATATGTACCGGTCCTTGCGCCGAGAATAGCCCATTCGCCATTTTCGACATCTCGGCCGACACTTTGCCAAATACACAAATTGTCATAATTACGCTTGTGTACTTGCTGCTCAAACTCTTGCAACGTTGGTTTGCGTCCTCTGTTAAGGCACATCTTGACGCCTTCACGAAATCCTGCACGCCAGGATTGTTGCGGGGTAGCGTTGGGATAAGTCGTGCTGTAACAGTCATGCATGGGAATGTATTTTGGATCAAAGCAAAATTCTACCAGAGTCTCATCACGACCATCTGTGGCTTCATGTGTACGCATGTTACTAACAAAGTCTTTGGTCCAGCAACTAATACCGCCGTTACCATACATTAGTCCATTAATGTGATTACGTGCTTTCCACCTAAGCACACAGTCACTATTACTATCGTCCAAGCGTAATTGGAGATTAAAAAAACTTGGATCCGGGAGATTGTCCCCATCGATAAGTACAAATCTTTCTGTATCCGAGGCATCAGCGGCAGCTTTGTGCGCTGCATCCGATCCTTTAACGCCGTCCACTCGTTTGGCCCAGGGTACCATGTTTTGGACTTTGATCCAAAACTCCTCTTTCTTAGGTTCGTCATAGGTTAAAAAAATAACGTCTAAATCTGCAATATCAACGATTTTTGTAGTCATAGTGTTCTGTGTTATTATGCTCTTCGCCTTGCTCTAACAAGATTCCTGCATTGTTTTTTGCTACTTCGAATCCTGTATCACTTTTTTCGAGTTGCGTAGCCAAACCCGAATCACTTTTTATTTCCACTAATTTACCGTTACGTACTCGATATTTGCTATGGTTCTCAAAATCTTCTCTTGTCACAACAAGGTATTCACCCGTTAAGCCATATGACTCTGCATCGTTAACTGTACTTGCAGAAGCGTAAATATATCCTTCTGCATTATAATAGAGTCTATATTCATAAACGCTCGGCGTTGGTTTCTCCAGGAGGCCCATAGCATCCAGTTGTTTAACAATGTCTTCTAGTGTTGTATCTTCATTGACTGTGATAGTAGGTTCGTTCGTATTCATTTATTAGTTCCTTTGTTGCGTAGTCTTTGTCATAATAATGAACAGGATAATATTGATTTAAATTATGTATCCTTATCATATTCCCATCCCGCTCATGCATTACGCTATCTTGCCACGACGCATCTGATGTTCCCCACCCATTGATACCTAGTTTTAAATGTACAAAATTTATAAAATCCATTTCAGGTAGTGTACATTTTTCTACTCCAATAGTTTTTGCAGTAACTGCATACAAAACATCTGTGCTAGGTATATCTTCTCTGCAATTCTTAAAAACATTATTTTTTAAATAATCCCAATTTCTTAGAATTCTTCTTGCAGCCAAAAAGAATTCACTAGCGGTTTGGCTGTATCTGAAATACATCAAACCGTTATATACGTCCGGTAATTCGTTGTCGTCAAAAAACTTTCTATATGTTCTAGATGTTGCAAGCTCACCTCTATAATTTTTACAACCTGTGCTTAATACTATGTCTTTTAATCTAAATGCTGTCCACCAATGTTCTATACTGCGTGTGAACAGCAAATCGCTTTCTAATTTAATTGTTTCTGTAAAAGGGGTTGATTCAAATACTTGATATTCATTAGACAATTTCCAATTGCTATCAGGTTTATTTTCATCGTAGGGTAGTTGAATTACATAGTCGAAAACTTTTTTATGTTTGTCCGAGACTAACTCGTTGGTCTTTTCATCAACAATTACTGCATATTTTGCAGAAGGGTGAATACTTTTAATATTCAATGCTTGTAGGTATGCTAAAGACAAATAATCTGTTGCATCTGTATTTTGTGCAAACGTAACGAAACCTTGTCCCTGTTTACTCACTGCAAACTCCTTGGACAAACTGTTTAAAGTTATCACTCAGTAAATAATTCTTATCCATTATGTGTAGATTTTGTCGAGAGATAACATCTGCTCGACTATCGTATTTTGCAACTACAAATTGTTTGTGAATTGACAAGGATGTAATATTTTCTTCTATTGTAGTCAATGGCCATGGTATACTTTGTTCGGGCACTAAGCTATAACCATTTAAAATAATATTAGCCATACTAAAAGCAAAATCGTTGCGATAGTTAGTTTCTCTTATACTAAACAACGACCGGTAGTATCCGTAGTTTCTTTGAATTCTACCAACCAAATCAAAGAATATTTTTGCTCTGGTAGTTTTTCGAAATAAGACTACAGTGGCCCAGACCATTGGTAAACTAACGGGACCCATTTCGTCTATGTTTAATGCTGCCGGTGTTTGCATTTTATACATTAGCCTAACATCAAACGGTTGTTCAAACAGTTTAGTTAGACTTTGATCTAATACCAAGTAGTCTGTGTCTACTAAAATAGTCTCATCGTAAGGGCTTAATTCATAGGCACGATATCTATCAAAATTTCGCCATTCGTATGTCTGTTGATTTTTATCAAATCTCACATTGCCTGTTTTGCTATCAGCACGTATGATATGATCGTATTCAAATTTTGGATCTGCATCAAAGTCTGTGACTATAGTTACAGGTATGTTCAAATTTTTATCAATTAGTCTACTAGTTTGATCAGCAATAGACACGTAGTCCACACGCTTACTGTTGAACGCAAATATTAATACGCCTTTAGATTTTGCGGATTCGTTTAAGTTCTTCATGCTGTTCGTGCCAGTCGTTCATTACTGTGTGATAGTGCTGTTGTGCTTTTACCAAAAAAACTTGTTTGTCGATTTCTATTGGATTTTGATAAGTGTCTTCAAGGTATAAAACTTCCAAAGGCCACGTAGATACAAACGCCAGTATCTCGGGTGTGATCTTAAACATACCATTATTATATGGCATATGGAGATCAGTTAAAATTCGTTCTCTGAGAATTCGTTTATTGATTTGAAAATCGGTGGCGACTTTAACTTGTTCGACAATTTGTTCAACAGTGCTCATAGTTATAAAAAGTTACAGGTATATATTACTACATACCTGTTTGAATGTCAAGATTTAAATTAATCTTAGGTAACCGTGAATGTGCCCCATGAGTTGCTCAAATAGGTTGCTTCTGGATATTGTACTAGGCACCCGACTACTATCGTGGTATTAATAGAATCTGGAGGCTGCGTAGATCCGGTAGTTGCAGAATATCCTCTAACAGTTAAGTATACTGCCGAACCGTTTCCTCCGTAGCTACCTGCTACTCCGTTAGTCAAAGTCGACACAGTCATAAAGTCGCCGGTGTAATAACTAGTACTGGTAATTCTTGTCCATTCAGTAGTCGAGATTCCTGAAAAGCTCCAAAAACCTTGTGAAGTGTTGTCTGTTGTAAGAGTACCGCCTGTTCCCGTTCTTGATTGCGAACTTACCCCCTTGAATATTTTGGAGACATAGTTTGTACCAAACAATGTGACCATGCTTGTGCCTCGGGAAGTTCCTCCGGTATTAGTAGAACTTACAAAATATACTCGAACATACCCGCCTGCATTCCAGAAGTACCTCATTTGATCAACACTAGGAGCAGTTATAGTAAACGTTACAGATTGATCAGATGCCACTCCAGCTGCGGCATTCCATACCAGAGATTTAGTAGTACTAACAGATCCACTTGATGCAATAGCGTTAGAAAATCTATTGGTAGCCGCAGTGCTAATAGCACTACTTAATGTACTCAAATAAGTAACAGTCGATCCAGCAGTTGGAGCACTAATGCCTGATCCAGACCCACTTTGATGTGTACGTGCGTTGTTTAAGCTATTAATTAAACTTGCCCAGTTGGTAGCTGCAACCGTTCCGCCGACACTTACGTTTGAAATAGCTGTTTGCCCGTATCCGTATTGTCCTTGTCCAGTGGCCCAAACTGGATTCATTTGGGTTCCGCCGCCAGTTGAACCGGCGCTGGCGCCGTTTAAGTTATTAAAGTCAGATGCTTGAATTAACCCGCCTGATGCATATGTCATGTTTTATTCCAATTAACTATTGAGTTTGACTATGGCAAGAACTGTGCCTTCACCGTCGTCATATTTATTTTCTAAAGAGCGTCCAATAACATTAAAAGGTGTAACTTCGTTTTTACTTGCTGCACGAGCTAATCCGTTTCCGGCACTGACCAATCTATCACTCTTTTTAACTTTTCCGATTACTCGAACAGGAACTCGCCCGCTAACCGCAATCGGAGGATGCGTTTCATCAGTGCCTGCGGCGCCGTTCATTAGATACGCTGCTTTTGTACTAACAACGCCAAACACATCTTCACTGAGTTCTTCAGCTTCTAGTGTTACTTCTTTTTCACCACCTAGAGTTAATACTGTGCCAGGCTGGTAGTATGCATCAGCTTCAAATCGTTCTGCCAAGTCAGCGTATAATGCATTTACAGAAACACCATTAAAATATAAACCATTAACATTACCTGTGGCATAAATTGCGCCGCCTAGGCTCATACCGCCACTGATTCTGACTGCGCCGCTTGTATTACTAGTTGCATCTTCACTTCCTGTAACTAACAAATAGCTAGCAGAACTTAGGTTTCCTGTAGATGCAATGCGCCCAGTGGCAACAACGTTACCAGTAGCCACAAAGCTATTAGATGTGAAAACGTTACCATTAACACCGATACCGCCTGCCGTTACACGGACTGCACCAGTTACGTTACTAGTTGCATTTTCGTTATAACTAGTTTGGATATATCCTGTAGTGTTAAATGCACCAGTGGTTACCAAATTAGCAATTAATGTTGCTCCAGTTGTTCCATCTATTGTAATAGCTGTAACAGTAGAACCGCTAACGTTTGCCCTGATTGCAATATTAGCATTATTAACATTGTTTGTCAATGTTGTTAAATTACCAGAAACACCAACTGTAAAATTATCATTTGTACCAACAGTAAGACCGCTATTGTTGTCTACAGTTACTGTATTGGCGAATGTTGTTGCAATATCTGTCCTTGCATAGTTTGCTGCAGGTGCAGAACCTAACTGCTGGGAATTGGTTGCTGTTCCAACGAACGCAATATTAGCAATAGCTGTAGTTAAGTTAAAACCAGGCTTTACTGTAGTAAATCCAGAAATTACTGTTTGAGGAGTGTATTCGCTGTCCTTGCTGATAATACCAACTAAAGTATTAGATACATAAACATTAACAGCAACGTGATTTACAGAAGTACTATCTGTGATAGTTCCAACAATAGTTCCGGACTGTCCTGTATTACTTGTAAACGCAGGCCCAATCAGTACCCAAGAAGCGCCATTATAAACATACAACTGTTGATTAAATGTGTCCCACCACGAATTACCTGTTACTGATCCTGTTGGTGAAGATGCATTGGCTGTCATGGTTCCCAGAGTTCTGAAGGTAGAACCTGTATAAACTTTTAAGTTGCCGGCACTGTCCCACCACAATTGGCCTGTCAAAGGGGTAGTGGGTGCGCTAGTACTGGCGAAATTTTCTAGTATGTGAACTAAGTCTGTGTTGAGGAAAGTACCATAACCGGCATAATTCTTACCGATAAGCGTAATACTTGATGAAGTACTGTTAACGGTACCATCCGCAACTGTAGTTAATATAGTACCGTTTGTTAAATTAATTGTATAGGCCATTGTTCATGCATCCGTTTAGTATATTTATATCTATATGTAGTTATAGATTACTGCTCAAATTGGTTAAGGTTTGTATCCTCACAGTGTAATCAATTTGTATTAATCTGTTTAGTGCTTTTTGTACTGGGTGAAATATAACGTGGGTTAGGAGTTTTCCGCTCTCGCTGATTAGTCCTATTTCATCAAATACATAAGTTCCGCTCATAGTTGCACTATTATCAAAAGCCTGTTGTCCAGCTGGTTCTGTATAATCCAATAAGCAACTAACGAAAATATCTGTATAAATCAAGCCAGGAGTGTGTCTGACTTGGATATAGTTTCGGGCTGGATCTGTGTTCAATGCGCTGGTATCATCAACGATTTTGCTGTAAGTTTGGTTGTACAAGCTAGCATTTTGCCCGTAAGTGTTAGTGGGCAAATATGTAATTACGCCTGTACTATCTACTGCTGTGGCACCGTTACCGAATGCCAAATTTTGTATGTAGCCTGTTCCTTTGTTGGCCACGCTCAAAGCCAAAGCTTCACTCATATTTTCATAGTGAATTGCATTGCTTTTGTCTCGTAAAATTTCACCGGTGATCGGGTCCCAGATTTTAATGTGTCCTTGAACCATTGTGTTATTTTTATCAAACATTTTTATTCCGTTAATTTCCAGTTTCCACGATTACTTCGCCAGACTCTGGGTCTGTAATTTTTACAAAACCGCGTACATAAATTGCACTAGATTCGTTGGGTTTTTGTTGGGGTGCAGGGCTTTCCCCAACTTGCTCATTCGAATCTATATCGTTATTTATCATGATTTTTCCGTATATCTTTAACTATTTATGGTGTCAAGCCTTCCCTGAGGAAGGATACCTGTAACGTATTTGCTACAAATAAGCCGTCCCCGTTGGTAGCTGTAGTGTTGCCTGTGGTATACCATAAATTGCTGCGAATATAGGTAACCCCTGCTTCTAATGTTCGAACATTGCCGTCTGTGCATGTTACATTTGTATTAGAAGTCGGAGTATACGTGTAATTGCTGCTATCAAATACTATTTGATTAAAGCTTCCGTCGACTACTGTATTTCCCGCATAGTGAACATTTGCACCAGTACCCGCTGTGCCTCTGCGCAACTGAGAAATAGAGCTAGTTACACTATCTTTATGATAATATGTAATTCTTTCCCCGTTAATAAAGACCACGCCAGGTTCTGCTCCGCTGGCAGCAGGCTCGGGCAATTTAGAAATATCAGTGACATAAATCACAGAATCGTTAATAGCTACATCATTAGCCAGTGTAGTAGTCGCAGCTCCATCTATTCTTAGGTATGTATAATTATCATTCATATCTTTAAGAACACGATATGCCATCTTAGGATAAGGTTGCAATGACGCAGGAGCATTACTTAGTTTCATTACTGCTGTTGCAACTATAGGCTTTGTGTTGCTTCCGTACACTGCAACGTTAGGGGTCGTTTCGTATGCCGCACCTTGATTAACTACACCAAATATCACAGCACTTCCGTTGGCATCAAGAGTAACTTGGGCAGTAGCCTGGGTTACAAAAGAACCGCCTTCGATAACTACACCGACGTTACTTGAACTGTACCCTGCACCTGGATCAACGATATAGATATAATCGACGATGATACCTTGTCCGGTCGCCCAGTTTGTATATCCAATAGACTGAGGATCAGTTGCAATAGTATAAACCTTAATATCTAGGGTATCGAACACGCGGCCTGGAATTAGTTCTTCTGGTGCATGACTTGCGTAAGGTCCTATATTATAGATAGTTAAATTAGTAGTACTAAATGAACTATTAGATGTAAATGAGTCGACAGTATACCAGAATCTGTCAGCGTAACTTATGATATCGCCTTTGTCATAATATGTATTTGCTGCCCATTCTCTGAACGTATCATATACATAAGGGCCACCATCAACAATAATATCTTCAGGACGAACACCAAGACTAGAATCTGAATAGTCTCCTGTTATAACAGTATCTAATATTGCATCGCTGATAACGTATGTTCCGTCGGAATTATATTCCAATGGATCAAATGGAGTCATATCAAATGCTGCTACGTCAAAACCGCTACTGTCACTGAATAACGGGCCTTCGACCTCAACACCTGGATAGCCTATTCCAGATTCTAATAGACTAAAGTCTTTTGCTGGTTGACCAATTTCTGGCTGATAGTATGCTGTAATTCTATCATTAGCAGTTAATAACTTATCAACAGGATAAACAGTTAAATAATTACCAACAAAAACTTCGCCAGAAGTAAACGACTGATTTACAATATATGCTAGACCGTTGTAGGCGATTATACTACCTTGTGTGAATAAGGTATTGGGAGTCCATTCGATAACAGATGTTCCGTAAGTATATCTGTTATACACCATTGTAGTTTTAATATTCCTGACTACAGAGCCTTTTAAATTAGCACGAGCTATTGCTCCGGTTCCGTTACCGCCGTTAATAGTTACTATTGGGGTATTAATGTAATTCGACCCTGGGTAGACTAGAATAATTTTACTCACTACCCCGTCTGTTACTAGTGCTCTTGCAACAGCATTGTTCCCGATAGTGCTTCCAGTAATTGTTACTATCGGTGGAAGGGTGTATCCCGAACCGCCATTAATTACTTCAATCGACTCGATGCTATAAGGATAATTTGTTAACCAATCTCTATATTGCGCCTGTGTTAGTGCTTTTGCATCTTCGATAAATTCACCGCTAGGACTTCTGTATATCTTAAGTACAGGATCGTAATAAGGCGGCACATCGAAATCTGTAACATAGCCTGTATAGTTGTCGTTGCCTTGGTAGTCAACTACATACTCTCGAATTGTACTCTTATATGGTTTAACTTCTTCGATGTATTGTTTGTAAAACTCTTGATTTTCTTTTGTATAGATAGGAGGCTGATTAAATCCTTTAATCTTTTGTAGTACATTGATAAAACTTGTTTTAAATACCCAGTCAACATACTTTTGCTCGTCAAGAACATAGTTAACAAATACAAAGAATAAGTCCACAAATGCGCTGTCCAATTGATTTACAAATATATCATTTCGTAAAGCATGTAATATTTGTCTGATTTCAATTCCAGGATTTTGATCAAATCTGACAGTGTCAAAGTTGTCAGCATCAAAGCCCATACCATATGCCGCTAAGTCATACAGACTATCCGACAATTTAATAGTTCCGTTTTGTATAGCTACTGTATTGACAATGTTTGGGAATACTTGAATCATATACCACTGACCTTGTCCATTGTCAAGAATCTTAATAACGTCTCTTGCTTTGATATTCAAGCCAGACAAGTCGCCGCTGGTGGCAATAGTATAATTAGGTTTTATTGTATTATCAAAACCTTCCGCATACCAATCAACAAATCCCCAATAATCGCTTGTTTTATAGCTCTGTACTTGTGCCAGGACCCATTGATTTTGAATCGTATATATTCCAAGATATGTTAAATCAAAAGTTTCACCACTGGTAAATGTTTCATTTGCAACATATGCTATACTGTTTCTATAGATTACATCGCCTCGTAGATACTGAGTATTTGGTGTCCACGACTTAACAGCACGATCTTTGATATAGATAGTCCACAAATTACCAACAGAGGAATCGTTTTGAACCAATACCTTATACCCAACTGGCAGTATAAGAATATTAACGTAACTCAATTCTTCTAAGTTAGCCACAACTAAGTTATATACGCCTGCATTAACACTAGGTACTGGCTCGCCCTGTTCTAATCCAGATAAATCATAACCTTGGCTAATAACGTTATTAGCAAAAACACTATTAGCGTACCCAACAAATTCTCTGATTGCTTGGTTGCGATCAATGAACATGCTTTGTCTAGGTCTAATATCAATACCATACCTAGATTGCACTGGCAATGTTGGATCTGGTACAGGGTTTCCAAATATGTCAATTCCGCTGGCACTGTCTACTAATTTACTGTAAATGTTCTGAGGAATCTCAGAAGATTTTCCGTTAGTCGATAACAATGCGTATTCACTGTGAATAATATTATCATTAATTTTAGTTGCATAATCGATATGAAGAATGGTATCTCTGCCAACAGGATCTCCATAAAGATTATAAACTGACACGCTGTCGTCTCTGACAGGAGCAAAATATTTTACACCCGATGATCTAGGATCTCTGATATAACTAGCAATAACTGTTGTCGGGATACTTCTGCCAAACTGATTAACTGTTAGTGTTGTCTTGTCTTTGACCCAGAAATAATATTTCACTACAGCAAAATTGGTAATAGGATCAACATACGTTTCTGTTACGTATGCATTATTTCCGTACTTAGGAACACCGCTGCCGCCATTGGCCACGTATTGATTTGGTGGGTACAAACTTTCTACCCATTCGTACACATCTATACTACTTCCAGGGAAAACTCTTCCCCAGTTTGCGGTCCTATATTGAATAGTGCCTTGCTCATAGTCTAAGTAACGGACTGTGCTCAAATCCCACCAAATTTGACCTACTTGCTGTTCGCCCCAATATAAATTGCTGTTAATAGATACTACGTCTATGCTTGCATTGTTGTACACGGCTGGGTCATAATCAATTTTATAAGTAATATCTTGTTCAGCAAGTCCTAGAATTTTTCCTTTAGCGGGATCTATATAATCTAAGTTATATTTTATAGTTTGAGTGTCGGCACTATAAACATAAGACTTTAAGATTGATTTAATATCGACCTTGGCTTCTTTGCTACGGGCAATGTCCCACCCTAGTAATCTATCGGTATCAGCAAACTGATAAACTACGCCAGCATTGTAATTTAACGTTTTATTATTCATTGACCCGATTAACATAGTATAATCAGTTACACTAATATCGCTACCGAAACCATCATCAGAAGCTAGACTAGAGTCCGCTGTCGTAGGAGTCAACTGTTGAATAAACGAAAACTTACCAGGGTAACTAATGGTGTTTCTAGGGTCGGGCAAGTAGCCAAAGATCCAAACTGCTCCGCTGGCTGCAACTGCTTCAACGAACGAAGTAGATGTAGCGTCAAATGTAGTAGGATATGCCGTACTCACATCAAATGTGGTATTTTCGTTGGTGGCCGCAAGATCGCTGCCAACTATTAAAATATTACTGTTTGTATTAACTGCAACTTTTTTACCGAAATAATCGTAAGACTTAGTAGAACTATTATTAATAATATCAACTTCAGAGAATACAGTTAATCCTAAATCTGCTAACCCGTTGCCTATGCCCGGTAAGATGTTAAGTTTATTGGTCGTAATCTGACTATCACTCACTATTTGAATATACCCGTTAACGTTTCTGGCAATAACTCCTGGTATATTGGCATTGTTTATTAAATTAATAACGCTACTTAAAGTAGTATCAACAAATTGTAATGTAAAATTATTGATTCTAATAGAATCCCCACTCGTTACTGTAGGATTTTGAATTGTTCCAGTAATAGTGCCGTAAATTCTTCCTTGGTTTAAGAATCGGTATACGGCGCCGTTATATAAATTAACTTCGCTTTGGTATGGTGCTCCTACATATATGCTACAGTTATTTGAGCAAATATCTGCGCTATATCCAAACTGTTGTCCTATATAAGGGGTCGACGGATAGATAGTTTGAATTGGGTGGAACACATTTGTTTCTATAGTAACAATTCTACCGGCAGCGACCGGCTCATTGAACAATACCCAATTGAGAGAAAATACTGTATAGTCTACTGTAGGATACTGTAAGATATTATCTATATAGACTCTGGTGTATTGATTGACCGCAGCGACTCCGCCGAAGATTTGGCCGTTCGCTGAAATGTAATTATCAATAGATCTATTGTAAACCATAATAGATCCAGAGTCAGTGACTGAGCCATCGTTTTCCAATGGACTGCTTATAACAACCTGGGCACCATCGTCTGTCGCAGCTACTGCGTAACCAAACTTTGTACCTGCATTTCCTTCGAATGTTGTAACTAGATTGTATCCTGGTTGCTGCGTTATAACCACCGAGGCAACAGGAGGAACATCAGCGAATATGATAGAAGAACTAGATAAATTATAATCTAAGTATGGAACATAAGTTTTAACTGAGCTTCTTACTAAGATACTTTCTGCGCTCACTGGAACGAAAGGAAGCACGTAAGTATCGGCTATACCGTCTGTAGAGAATGTTACATTAGATACTGGTACAGTATCGTCAAATCCATATACATAAACTTTATCGTCGTCGGGCGCACCAACATATAACCAACGATCATCGCTGCTTACACTGATAGCGGCACCAAATTTACCAGCAGAATTAACATTAGGTGCAAGAATTTGACGTTCTGTAATTGCTCCAAAGGTTCCTCTGCTGTACGCAAAGACTAACCCGATACCGCCTCGACTTTCTGGAGCCCCTGCAACCACTGACGATACACCACTGTCTAAAGTTGTACCTAGTCTAATTACACCTTCTGCTGTAGAACTTATAGTAATGTCCTCGACTAATCTGTTATCAAAGTTTTTAACATAATTAGTGATAGCACCAACGTTACTATTATAGCCAGGTGCACTAGCGACAGCAAAATTGTTGTCAGCGCTTAATTTAACTGCGGTCCCGAATTGACTGTTTGGATCTAATGATCCTTTTGACAACGTAGTCGACAACACCCATGGCTCAGACTTGTTATAAACTGCCCAGTCGTTGTTTGAATTACTGTAGTTAACCCAAACTTTATCATCTACTCTCCAACCGCCTACCGGAGTTTTATCTAATATGTCAGTAGGATAATCAGTTTTCATACTAACCAACTTATACACAGGCCCTTCTTCAGCAGTACTACCAAAACCTGACAGGCTATTTGAGTAAGAGACAACAAATGTTGTTAGTCCAGTGACGCTGGTAACTTTATAAAATCCAGTAAATCTTTCATCAGTTACTACTACCATAACCGTATCACCGTCTGATAGTCCGTGACTCTTGTTAGTAGTAATTTCTAAATTGTTGTTTAATGCATTTGATAGCTTGACTACCTTGCATGTAGATTCGTTGACTCTGAAGACGTTCCAATTTTGTGTATAGTCTTTGGCAGTCCAAATAATAGAGCCAGCTCCGATACTGCTTATATCTGCATTCAACGTATTAATATTGCTCAAGTCGAAAAGAGTAAAATCTACATCTTCTATATTAACATAACCTGCGGTTTGTATATCCTCACTATAGTCACTGTCAACGTTGCGATTTATAAAGAATGGTGCGCTCCATGGAATTGTTGATGTTTTATATATTCCTTGCGGATCTATATTCAACGAGCTAAATTCTACTGCATTATTAGATAACACTTCTAAGCTAGTAGGGTTGCTTAGTGTATACGCTTCATCTAATACAAATTCAACAAACTGATTAGTTTCTAAGCTGCCGTACGAGCCTACGCGGAAACCCCAATCTTCACTCACAGTCACGCTACTAGGCTGTGATCCGAAAGTAACATTACCTAAAGCATTAAACGAATTTAGAGTACCTTTTTCTTTGATGAAACCTTGATAAAACTTTACTTGACTGGTGTCGTTTAGGCCCAAGTCGTTTAGATAGTCTCTATTTCTATAACCAATTAACCCTAATGCATGTTTGTCGAATTCGCTTTCTAAATTAACTTTATCGACGTCATAGAATGACTCGCCTAACTGTGCATTTCTTGCAAAGTTATCCAATAGTCCTGTTTTAATTTTATTTTTATCAACAGGTAGCCAATCAGAGAAATTGAAAGTAGTCGTGCCGGGTAAATCTTTGCTAGCCATATAGTAGAAATTTTTATATTCTACTAGATCACCTTTAAGATAATCTTTGCTAGTTCTCCATGCAGCAACTCCCGGTGCATTATAGATAAATCCAGGAGCACTTAATGTACCCGACCACTCGCCGGTCTTAGATCCAACCAACTTTAGCCTATATTGTCGTTGACCCATTATTGGTTCATATATGACATCATTGAATTGAGTTTTATTGTTAAAAATCAATACATGTTCATATTGCACTAGATTTAACTCGACGTAGCCAATTAAATCTGTGTTACCTTGAAGTTCTAAATAAAAACTATTATTGTCTCGGACTACGTTATAGTTATCAGTATTTAAAATTGTAAAGTTTTGATTTGTAACTTTACTTCCTAAGAATGAATTAGAAATAGCGTCAACTGTTGCTATTGAATTTATTAGTTTAATTTTACTTGCAGCCGGGCTCAGTACTAAAACACTACCCGATGCCCAACCTTGTTGACTCCAGAACAGAAATTCTTTTGTACTCAACTGCCAGTTACGTATTTGTCCTAGAGTTTCATCGTACATGTCAAATCTAAAACCTTGTGCTTGAAGATATCTTTCATATCCCGCTAAAAGATTAGCCACTTGCTGTAAAGATGTTAGAATTGTTCCGTATGGGACACTGACTTTAAATGATGTAAATTCTTTATAGTAATTAACCGACTGACTTTGAGATTTGATAATATCAGCCGCACCTGTTAATGACGGAGGTACTACTGTTATGTATGGGTGTGCGGTATCGTAACCAGATACCTTAAAGCCAGTAGTTGTTTTTTCTATTATAATTGCACTATATCTTGCATTTAATACAGGAGTAGATTTATCTAAAAATAAATCATAATCACTGTCTGGGATAATAATTGTCTCGTTATTACTATTAGGACTGTTTTGTTCGGCCAATATTTTTAGATATTGTTTTCCACTAAATCCAGCCATTTTATAAGCTAATTGTACATTATAATCTTTTACATAATGTAACAAAATACTCTTATCTGTTATACCTTTACTGACTTGATAGTCGCTTATCCAGTTTAGATATCCAGATGCTCGAGATATTACTCCTGCACTATTTACATAACCATTAACGTCAATATCTTCTTGTGTAATTCTATTGTTTGTACCAGTAATTAAATATTGATCCAACTCGCTGTTGTATCTATATTTGTTTGTAATAATACCATAAGCAAAATATTTGCCTGGGCGAATTAATGCTGCGGCAAATTGTACAGCGAACGGATACTCGCTACTATTTCTCCAAGCGGTTTCTGTTGGGCTAAATTGTCCTATATTCCAGCTTTTATTGAATGTGCTAGGATTTGGTGCAGATGTCAGAAGTCCGATTGGGGGTATTAACTGACCATTCTCGTTAACTGGAATAAACCCAGAGAGTCCAGGGCGAGCAAATTTACTATCGTAACCTTGGCGGGTGCCGCCGGCAATATAACCTGCTTCTAAATCATCCCATAATATAGTGTTACCGCTTGTGTAAGGCGCAGGACCATAGGTATCTTCCCACCAGTCAGGTTTTTCGCTAAATCCTAACATTTCCCATGGGTATATATTAGGATACTGAGTATCATAGTAATACTCATAACATGCACGCCAGCTACCTGGTAAATTTTGTCCTGTAATATCTATACTGTTGCTATAGTTGTATGTAAACGGAGAATCATTTTGGTATGTGCTATTAGTTACATAATCTAATCCGTTATACCCTATCCACTGCAAATAAATTCTACTAATTAAATTGTTGTATTCTGTAATAGAATAACCTGTATTTCGGAATTTTCCAGGTATACTATCATAAATGTTAACTAACTTGTCACTATACTCAACTTTAATGTTGTTATAAATTCTTTTTTCAAGTTCCAATAATAGATTATCTCTGAAATCACCAAAGCTAGGTGTTAAGCTGCCGTCGTGTCCACGGATCATTACTTGCGGGGTAGAATAAGAATTGTCTGTATAAATCTCAGGAGTAAACTTAGGATAAAGTCCTAGTTTAGTAGGTGTCTCGGGCACCCAGTTACCATCTGTATTTTGATATTCTACTATGGTTATTACATCGTCTACGTTTAATGTGATCGACGATAAAATAGTTACGCCTGGTCCTGTAGTTAAAAATTCATACTCTTGACCGTATATCAATTGAATATTATTGATGTAGACAAGAATTGCTTTATTACTTAGAACCTGATTAGAAAATACTGTAGTAAGTTCATAGTTTCTTTGTGCCGGATCGAATACAGTATATTCTAAAGTAACCTTATTGTCACCATATGGAATCATATCACTGTAAAACCACGGAAAAGTTTTATCTTTTACCGCGTTAATCTGTTTCATGATATAATCACAAGTACTAACAGGATTTGATTGAACAACTTGATTCGATTTAGAAGCGATATTTAAAAATTTATTTTTAAATTTTGTATATTCTTGTTGAGCATTCAATAAGCTATCAACAAAACTATATTGCCCGCTGTCAATGAACATAGTTGCTAAACTAACAGGAGCACTTTGTTGTAACATTGTTCCTGGTTCATTGCTGATATACAAATCTCGGAGATTACTTACTCCAGGGAATGATCCTTGGAAGTTTAAATTATTTTCTCCTAGCTTACCAATGTGATTTCTTAACTCGCCTAATGTAGGATAAGTTAATGTTAAATTTTGTGCATTATAATTTAAGTTGTCAGGTATTTGATAGAAACCTAGTTTACTAATAGAGTCGCTGTAAACTAGTATATCAATTCTATCATTTAACTTAATCTTTGTTTGTTTAATCGAGACTAGAAGATTGTTTTCAGGTATATTGAATAATTGATAGTCTGCCTTAGTTAGTTGCTTAGCATTTACATAAACTAAGAAATTCGGTTGTACCGTTTCTATTTTTGGTAATACGTCAACAACAAAATTATTGTCGATACCATCATAGGTATACGAAATATTTTGCATCTGTCTAGTAGAACTACTTACGTTAGTCCATACGTTGACATCTACTATTGTCCCGTCAGGATTGTTCTTATGTAAAAATCCTGAATTTATTTTCTTTACATAACTAACTCCGTCCATCCCATAGGTAAACAATTCGACATCAAAGTTGTCAGTAAATTGAATATCCCCGACGTTGTTAAAATTTTTATAAGACAACGGAAAACCTAGCACAGGATCCGACGCACCAGTGCCTTCTTTATAACTAAAAATTTTAGTTCCGCTAAATTTGCTTTCACTATTAATGATAGGATATTTTGTAATGTCGCCGAAACTTACACCAAGATTATCAAAAACATCGAACAGAGGTGGTTGGTTTATAGATGTTTTAGACTGTCCTTCGTTCCAATTGACCCCGTCATACCAAAAACTTTTCCCGACGTTAGTGACACCGTTGAATACACTTACTGAATCTCCTTCAACTATTTCCCCGTCTGTTGCTTCGGTTAAATGAATAGTCTTTGTATACGGTGGCTCGCCGGTTATGTCAACAAAGTTAACTACCCAAATTTTATTTCTTGTTAATGGATCTTCGTCGTTACCAAATACTATTCGCATGCCAGGAATCAAGTTGATACCGTCTACATATATCCCTTGCGCTCCTTCAACGCTTAAGAAAGGTTGTGTAAACTGTGTATCAAATATATCAACAGGGGCTCTTGCTGTTCTACCAAAATTTAAAAGTTGTAGATCAGCGTCAAATTCGATAATAGGTCTTTTAGCTCTGTTATCAGATGAAAATGCCTGAGGTATGTTATTATAAAAGCTAGTAAGCTCAATGATACTCTTATGGAACCAACGGTTTCTTCTTGTCCATGGATTTAAATCTTGGCTTGCACGATTAATAAGAATGTAGTCCGGTGTTGCAAGACTTGTGTTCGTATCAATCTCTGTACTTCCGTAAAATGCGCTTCCAACAATGTAAGGGTATGCAGGCTTGCCTGTGCTTGTTTCAGTGATAAAATAAGCATAAGTTCCACTTGGGAATTCTGGAGTTACGCAAAACCTACCGTTATATTGATCTAGTGTACCAGAGCCTTGATCAAATTGGTAGTCTTCGATAAATGCGCCAGCTAGGAATTCAAATGTTAAGGTTGCGCCGGCCGCAATGGTTACATTACTGCTCAATTGAACTTGTCGTGCTGTTCCTTGAAATTCTGGTAGTCCTTGTGCTGTCTTTAATCCGTTATCAATAATCCAAACAGATTCTGGTGTAATAGACGCATCATTGCTAGTAACCCTCATTCCAGGATTAAGGCCGTACGTTGTACTAACTGTAATAAAATTAGTACTAATAGCTTCTGTTGTTACTTGTACAGTTTGTGCAGGTGGTCTATACAATCCATCGCTAGCCGCTACATAAGAGCTAACCATTTTAATAATCGAGCTTTGCGGATTGGTAGGTGTACTATATCCAAATGGTCCATAGATAGGGTATCCATCGGCTGCAAATCCTATTAACTTACTGTGGCCGGTATCGGGGTCTGTGTAACCGTCCCCGAATCCACTGACATTCGCCCATGCATTTGCTGATAAGAAGTTTCCGTTTGTATAAACATATTTTCCATCTTCAACTGGCTGGCCGCCGTACTGATCCTGGCCGTTAATTAAAACCTGATTAGTATCGTAATTCCATACACTGTTATCTGACCCCGGAACAGATGCTCCGTTTGCAGGACCATTTAATATAACGCCCGGTAGCGTTACACCAACAGGTTCTAATCTATATAAAATACTTGTATGATCCCCGGGTACGTTCTGGCTTGCTCGGAACGGATACTTTAAAGTAATGTCCTGTTGGATAACATAATTGGTATTATTTAAGTTAGGGAAATTTCCTATAGCAATGTTGCTAGTATACGGAAAATCAGTAGTCTGAACACTAATTTGATCTCTTGCAAGATTTAATGTTGCATTTGCTGCGGCTGTGAAATAATCTCCGGGATTGTAATTTGTTTGGCCCTGAGCAGTGTTAATAACTAAATCAGAAACTGGGATAAGTTTTATAGCCGAACCTACCCCTTCAACATAATACTCAGTATTTTTATACTGGTCTGGCGTCACGGCAGAGTCAAATTGAATCTTCAGCCCGTTAGTAAATGTAACGCCGTTAGGACTAACATAGTTTGTTCGTCCTAGTATATCTGCATCTACATCTATACTGTTAGATTCATTTTCTACTAGACGAATAATCCCTACTTGTCCCGAGTCGGATCCGTCTTGATAGTATAAAGTGTCCAGCGGTGCGGTAATTACCGGTATTTGTACTAAAAGATTTTCAGCGCTGGTATACCAGGAAGTGTTACCGTATGCAACTCCGGACAAGACTGTTACTTTTTGATTTACAGGAATGGGGCCGTAATAAGCCAATGTAACTACGTAGTCGCCTGCTCCGTTTGATGTTAAAACAATGCTCCAAATACCATAGCGCTCTGCTTGCGGTACTACTGTACTGTTATATGTCCAATCTTCATCACTAGAATAATAAGTCCCAAAGATTAAAAACTTCCCGTTCAAATTTGATTTTTGGCCGTCAAATCCGTTATATGTTGCAACGATTTCAGACAATAATTTACCTTGTAAATCTGCATAGGTAAAAGGTGTTACTAAGTCAACAGTCTGCACCAACGGCATAGTGATGTAAAAATCCTGTGCTGTAGTTTGCGGTACGTAAAAAGTAACCGTTCCGTTATCGTCACCGTTATTAACAACTCCGTCAATTTCTCTTGTACTGAGATTTGTCCTAGGACTTAGACCGCTTAGTCCGGGATCAGTCTGAATCCAAAAATTCTTGCCAGGTTGATTAACTTTAAATTGATAAACGCCGCCTCTGATTAAAACAATGTCTGGATTAGGATTTTCTCCGTATCCGCTTATGTTATAAATTTGTTGTCCGTTATCTGGGTAAACATAAAATGTGCGCTCTAGATCGCCTGCTCCTGCAAATATTTGCACAGGATCAGGGCCATTTGGTAGCCAATAGTATTGTCCGAAATTAATGAACGCATCCGCGTTTATTCTAGGATTGTAGCTATAGTAATCGCTTGACCATAGTTTATCCTGATTGTCTGTCTTGCCTCCGTAGAAGGATATAGCCTGAAGAGTTTCAGGATAAGTTGTGTGCAATTCTACTACCGATGTTTCTTTGTTTTTAACAACAACACTAGGCTCAAGTTGATAATCTGCTCTAAGAGCAGTGGACTCTTTGATATATGTGCTGATATCAGTAAAGCCAGGCGCAAATTTTCTACCAACATATCCATTAATAGGAATTAAGTTAGGTTCAGTGACCAGCTGGTCCAATGTTGCATTTAGAAACTTTTTATTGGCGTCGGACTGGAAGACTGAAGGTAAAAAATTTATAGTTTTTGTAATAGACATGAGGCGTTACAACTTAGTTAATAATAGTATTTACCGCGGAATTTTCTAGGTTTAATTGTGCCGCAGTAATTGCGCTAATTATTTCAATGTTTTGAACTGTAGCACAACTAATCAATATTTCATTCGGTGCGCTGCTAATTTGCTGCAAACTTCCGTAAGGCTGACTTGTACTGTTAGGTACAATGATGATACTGCTAATGTTTGGTGCAAGACCTTGCTGAATATAAGTCGCTAGCTCAGTGAAGTAGAATGTTTCGCCAAAATCCCAGTTGCCGACTGCAAAAAACGCATTGATGAATGCTAGCACCTGGCTGCGAATTTCGCTATCAGTCAAATTAATATTTGCATTTTTAACTACTTTAAAAGTGGCTTGCAATTCTGAGCTGGCTTTATTTCCGAACAATGGTTTAAACTTAGCTGCGTTATATATAATTGCATCGCTTACACTCTTAAAATTGTCCAAGTCGCTAAATGCTAATCTTAGTGTTTCCCCAGTTGGCTGGTCTGGTTCTACCACTGTTCCAGTGGTATCTAAGGCCCAAGTTCTGTATTCTGTTTCGTACTCTTTGGTTAAGATATACATATCAATTAAATTGCTTGGGCTTGGATCTATTCTTCTGCTACCCGGTGCATTGTGTTTGTATTGGAAATACAAACTTGGGCGACCGACTCTTGCAAGATAATCATTGCTTAAAGTCAATGATCTTACTCCGTTGTCAATGGTCAATACATAAAATACTTCAGACTGATAGGCATAAAATATTTGCCCTTCAACGTAGTTGTTGATATTAGGAAGAATACTGATTTCTGTCGGGAATTCAGAGTTTACTAAAGAATTGTCAACAGGTTCGTAACTTACAAAACTACTATACCCATATGTTTTAATAAAATACACAAATTTTTGTGTTGGGTTAGTATCAGGTTGTACTACGGTATTAAAAATGTCCGGATCGTCTGGGACTCCGTCATCGTTGCTGTCGCTGTAGGTAACTAATACTTTACTTGCGTCTACGTAGCCGTCGCTTTCTGCAACTTGATCGTATATGTACCATAGAATATTTTCAGTCAGTGGTAATCCCGAATCAGGGTATCCATTGACTTTTAACAAGCTAACGTTATCATTAACTGTATTTCCAGTAACTGGGTCAAATATTTTTACTCTATTATCAAAATAGAACTTAGTTTCAGATGCGCTTTCAAAGATATAACTTAGGCCGCGAATTTGTACAGTATAAACTGCACCACTGACAGAAAATGCCAGGAGCCAGCTACTATCTAAGTTTTGTCCGATACTAGAGCCTTCGTATATTTGACTGAACTCAGACGTCAAGTCTAAATCTTGTGCATTGATAACCACCCAGTTTTTACTTGTTTGGTCATAACGAATTCCAAATTCAGTATAACTTGTAATTAAACCTATTAGCTTTGTAATAAATTCTGTAGTGAACGAATTACTAAATGCAGGTATAACTGTAGTAGCAATTGCACCAGAAGGTAAATTAGAGCTTAATTTAACAGGCCCTTCTCCTGTGGATAAAACTCCTTGATTTCCATTACCAATTAAGTTAGTAATTGTAATGTATAAAAGAGTCTGCCCATTTTGAGGAACTTGTCCGCTTTCTGGCAAAGGCAATATTTCATTAGCACTGTTAAAATAATTACCAGCGCCTGGACTGAAAACTACTATGCTACCTTCGGTCATGTACTTGTTGTTCCCGACTATACCTGAGCCGATTGCAATTTTATTGCCGTTGCTGTCAACAAAATATCCAGAGCTAGAGCCAGTGCCCACAGTCACCCGAGTCCAGAATAAATTAGATAAATCAAATCTACTAAAATATTCGTAGTAAAAATGTAATAAAGTTTTGCTACGAATAGCTGGCAATATTTCGTTTTCAATTACTTTATTAATTTCGGCGGTAGTACTCCATGTAAAATTAAAACTACTGGCTGCGTTCTCTCTGTATATAATACCGTCGTCCGCAAAAATATTAGTGCTAGAGTATCTTCCTGTGGTATCTTTAACATCTAAGAAACGACTAACCCCGCTACTTGTTCTATTAACTGACTTTACCTTACTGATGGTGCTATAATTTGCATAAGGGAATGTATTATAATCCTCCCCTGTTACCATACGATTTTGTGTATAGTATAACTGAGGTGCTTTAGTTTTGATTTCTGTTAAACTTTCCCTGGGCAATGCATTTGCAACTGTATACTTCAAACTCGCTACTACAGTCAGAGTTTCTAATCTACCAGCTCGACTAATATAAGGTATTGTTAGCGTAATATTAGTCATTTCGTCGGGAGTAATTTTATAACTCAATCCTGTACTAGATCTATAGAATACCCTGAATGCCCCTTGAGGAATTGCCGCAAACGTTCCGTCCCCAAATACTAAGTCCACTTGATCGTTGGCTCGTGTATTAACTTGAAAACTGTTCTTAGCTGCATTATTATTATAGATAATGTTAACACCGACTACTGCCGGAATTTGACTCCACTCATTAGCTATGCCGCCTGAGCTGTTAACTTGATATAGCCATACGTCTGTATTGTTAATGTTGTCTACATTAACGCTAGCAAAGTTATTAGGTATACTTTCAGGAAAATTAAATGCTTGACTCTGTAATTCGCCTTGCTTGAAGTAAAAGAAAAATCCAGTATTATTACTAGCATTGCCTAAATTATCATTCTTGTAAATGATATTCAATGGACGGCCCGGGGCAGGGCTTGCTTCATATATATAATTTTCCCCTACGCTTGTTCCACTAATTGCTTCAAATCTAAGGGTGGCGTTTTCTACTTGCGTATTAAACGCAAAGGCAGGCAGAGTATTTGCAGGCAAATTAACATTGTATTCTGCGTTTAAAATATCCCCTATCATTTGACTATTAGCAGGACGGCCAATCTGTTGGTTAGTCGGGAACGTAGAATTTAATATTGTAACAAACTGTTCATACCAATTGATATTAGTATTATCATTCCACTTTACAATCAAATTTGTTAGATCTATACCATTACTATCTTGAAGTCTCTCAGTAGTCTGGACACTGTCGAATTTAATAAAACCCGTAGCAGTCTGATTTCGCTTAGGTACATAACTTACCAGCTTGGCTAGCTTAAGTACACTATCCCTTCTTTCGGCTGTATCAATAAAGTTTTCGCGAGCGTTAAGATCTGTACGGAACGCAAGACTTTGACCGAGGAATGCGATTAAATCAATTAGAGCAATGTACTCACTTGATTCAATATAATCGTTAAAATTTTCAGGGTAATATAGTCTTAGATAGTCAATCATTGACTTTCGCAAAGTTTGAAAATCATAACTTTGGAAGTCTGCGTTCCTGAAGCTTTCGTATACTTTAGTCCAATCTTGATTGACTAAAAGACTGTTTTGTCTCGTGGTTGTAGCCATTGTCGTCCTCGTTTAATGTATTTATTGAAGACAAAATATGGTATTTTAAAGCGTTTGATTATTTTGTATGTTTCGTTGGTCAAAATTTAAAATTAGTTGCCCCAATTGATTTGTGGGCACATAAATTAAATCTAGTTCTATTTGTAGTCCGCGGTCGTACTCTGTTACTATTACGTTTTGTGCGCTAATACGTGGATCTGTAGAAACTATTCTCTTAATGTCTTGCATTATAATATTTTTAGTTTCTTCAGTTAACGGTTCAAATATCATGTCCCATATAACCGTACCAAAGTCAGGATTCATTAACTTTTCCCCTTTGCGTATAGAGAAAGAGTTTTGTAAATCCTGTTTTACCAGCTCAAAGTCTGTTAAACGAAACTTCTTTGTGCTAGTTAGTGTACTGAAACCGTTATATAGTGCCATAATAGTATTTAACCTGTTGTTTTACTTGCGTTACTGGATACAATAGTAGGGACTTGTGTTTGACTGTATACCCCTCTATTATAATATTGAGCTGCGGTTGTTCCGTTTGCGTCTGCTACAGTTTGCCCTGAAGTTACCCATTTAATTGTACCTCCCGCGCCTACTAGGTGCGAAGAACTTAGGAATCCTGCGGCTTGCTCTGCTGTTGTTTCGGGAGTTATGATTCCTTTACTTTGCAGCGTGGCGTAGTTTCTTCTGGTGTAATCGTACATTGCACTTTCTTGGATAGCAGGACTTGCTAAGAAATCTGCGCTACTATTAATACCATTTTTACCAATCCAGTTGTTAGGATTAGACAAAGCTTCTGGTGTTTGTGGTGTTCCTGCTTTTACATATCCCAGATCTTGTAAAGCGGCGCTACCCAATTGATATTTTCCTTGATAACCATAAGAGTTTGTTGCTGTATAGTCTCCCGAACTTTCGCTATATCCTGTTTGGGCCATATAAGCTCTTAATTGATCTTTGTCCAAAATACCTATGCTACCAGTAACTTCGGGTTGTTTAATAAATGAACTAGTAGGTGCCGCCCTTGTCAACCCTGCTGAAGAAGCTTGGTCTAGTCCTTTTTCGCTGAGTCCAACTGGAGGACTAATGGGTTGTCCCTCTATGTCAGTTGAATAAGAATTTAGTAATTCTGTTTGTCTTTGAATTTCTGTAGATATGCTTCCTCTTACGTAAGGCTCATGAGTAGGAATTTTACTGTTAATAGATGAGATCAAGCCTGGTTGTGCTTGCCATACTCCGTTAACCTGTACAGCGTCTGGATTAGAAAATTTCTTAAGTTTAGACGGTGCGCTTACGCCACCACCACCTCCGCCGCCATTTAGTGCAATAGTCCCGCCATTCATTCCAATTGAACCAGACGCTTTTATGTTCATTGATCCGCCAGCTATAATTCCTAAAGTACTTTGACTTTTTAATTGTGCTTGTTTGCCATAAAAGTTTAATACATTGTCTGCGTTTGCTGTAATTGAACCACCCTCTAAGGCAACAGAACCGCCAGCTGAAACTTGAAAGCTGCCTGCCGCACTAAAACTAATATTTCTGTCAGATTGGAACATTACGTTCCCTTGACTTCTTACGCTAAAATCTCGGCGCCCGTAAACAAGTATGTCGCCTTCTTTAGTAAGTTCTATCCAGGCTGTACCGTTGCTATTAGCTATGTACATGAAACCTTCTTTATCATTCATCAGAATCTGATGACCTGCTGATGTTTTTAACCTAACTAGGTTAGAATCACCTAATAAGTCACCGTCGTCCATGACAAGACTATGGCCGCCTACACGAGTCGTAACCTCAAATTCTGAACTATTAAAGTTTCCTGTTTTAATCCTGTCCTCGATACCAGGCTTATTTGCGGGATCTTGGGTTCCGTATGGGCGGCCGGGTGTGCTAAATCCAAATACTGAACTAATCGGATCTCGTTGAGCGCTGCTGTCAATTGCGCCGCGTAGGTTGTCGGTGTCCAATCCTTGAACGATTAAACGCACAGTCTGCGGTATGTGAATAGGCTTAGGCACTTCATTGACTGACCTGCTTCCGCTATACACATCTTTGATGTATTTGTTAGATTCTGCTACAGGATACGCAGTCCCAGGTCGCAGATAAGGAGCTAACCCTGATTCTAATATGCTATTCTGATCTATTTTATCCCATGGCACACTACCAATCGCAGGAACCATGTTTCTACTATAATCTGAATTAATACAAGCAAACCAATAACCTTCTGTGCTATTAGGAGGAAAACAACACAGCACTTTACTTCCCACATCCGGCGGGGTCATATAAAACCCGTAGCTTTGTTGCGTTCTTATAAATGTATTCTGATTTGGCGGTGCGCCTGCGGAATCGTACTGATTAGATGTCCCTTTGGTTGTGCCTAAAAAAGGACTTGCATAAGTCACTACACGTAATGATTGATCATCCAAAGGATCTGCGCCGCCAAATTGACTGACATATACTTCTAATCTGCCAGATCTACTATTTGTATCTATATTTTGTACAGTTCCAACATAGATACCAAACTGAGGTGGCAAATCCGCTCTGTCATAGTCTATGTCATTTATAGGTCGTTGATTACTTACTCTTGGTCTATTTGTAGACATAATTTACCTTATTAACTCCACCAATCGCCGATATCGACGTCTAATCCCAAATCTTCAAATCCCAAATCTTCAAATCCTGCTGTGTCAAATGCTTCAGCGAATTCGCCTGTTTCCAAAGAATCAAAAGACCCTGGAGGAAACAGATCAGACGCACTGTCTTGAAGAACTGTACCAGCATCTCCTGTAATTGCTTCATACCCTACAGAATCATAGTTATCAAATCCTATATCAGCTCCAAAATTTGCACCGCCTGGTGCATTGATACCAAATGTTGGGTCAATGATACTTTTAAGTTGATTGCCTATGTCTGTTACTGCTTTACCGACGACTTGTCCTACTTGTTGATTGATTTTTCCTATTACTTGATTAGTAACTGTTTGCACCCCTTGTTGCACTAAACTGCTTAATAACGACGATCCACCGCCAGATGCGGCTGTAGCCAATAGAGCGGCTGTGGTGTTAGTAGCTGCAACAGATGCAAGATTTACTCGGGGCCCAACAAATCTAACAAACTCGTTGGCGACTAGCGGGCCCAACGATTGTGCTGTTACTGTTTCTGATCTGTCTGTTAACACGTTCTGTAATGGTTTGCCTTCTTGGTCATATAGCAATTTTACCAGCATCAATGTTTGTTCAAATTTACCTCTGGCAAAAACATTATCTACTGTAATAACTTTATATACCCCCGACATTTCACTTAGTCTAAATTTAGACGTTGCTGGGTTGGCCAGTCCTGTTGTTTCATCGTAGTCTACTGGACTTAAGAAGTTTAAGAAAACATAAAGTTCGCCGTTGTCCATCCATAAGCTACTGCCTATGTTATTGTTGATAAACTGGTTTTGGGATCCTGCTAAATTTTGTCCGTAGAATACATCATCTTGTTTAATAAAATGAGGGTCTCCTAAGATTCGCAGATTAACTGTAATCATATCACCCCGGGCAGAAAGCGTAATGGCTCTTTGCAAATCCCCTGCTGCCACAGACGCCGCTGTGCCTGCACCCGATCTATCAGTTGTTTCAACGCTACCACTAATAAATCCTAACTGCACAGGGTGTGCAGCAAACGATTGCGGCCTAGGTGTAGTTTCATCTGCATCTGGATTAAATCCAGGTTGATTTATAGGACCTCCAGTTTTTGCCCAACCTTCTTTATCTTTGGCTGCTGTAACTGGTATGTAATACAATGTGTCAAAGTCTAACTGGCAATCTATTACATCTTTATTTTTACCTGTAAAGATGTAATCATATCTTTTAACAAAACCAGGAACTCGGCCTTGCGGAGCAAATGGATAAGTGGTAGCAAGTTTATAAGGTTTAACAAAAAAAGTAATATCAACGCTGTAATTATTAGTGTTAATATCATAGTTTTTTATCTTAATCTTAGGAACAATCTTGTACCAATTTAATGATTGACCGAATGATTCTGTACTTGCGCCTGCTTGTATTTTAGCCCTCAGGTTAGGATCAATCGACAATTGTCCTCCAATATACTCGCTGTTTCTAACAGCCCAATCAATTAGTTTGTCTATGCTCATTCCCGCAGGCACTGTTATAACGGATCCGTTAAATGTAATTTGTCCTTTGTTTAGTCCTGCTGCATTTTGCACCGATGTTTTTTTATCTTTTTCGCTTGTGCCGCTAGTAGGAACTTGTGCAACATTAACCAAACCGCTTGGATAAAGTGCTTTTGATCCGATGATAGGATCAAATTTAACTGTTATAGAATTTACTTCTTTAATTTGTTTGGTATCTTTTAGTTTTTGAAACCAGCCGTTAATTGCATCAGTATAACCTTTTGCACTTATTGTCGCAAACTCATTTTCTAATCGTTGATTAATTTGACTTAATCTGGTTTGTGCATTGTAATAATCTTGCGGTGATCCTTCTTGCCCACCAGCAGCTCTGTATTCTTGAATAAAAGCTGTTATCTCAGACCTTTCTTTATCTAACGAATTTTTTGTAGACAATTTAGAACTATAATTCGTATCTGCTATCCCTGAGCCAAATATTTCCTGCACAGTAGTGCCGGATATACTACAAGCTGCTGGATTACTAACATTCAATCTGTTATATGCTGTATGATTATATGGTGATGCCTCAACTTGATATTCTGTTCCTTTTGCCGTCAATTTACTTTTCAATGATGTAATCAATATAGGCAAATGCTTTGTCATTCCTTTAATAGGGCCTGTAGTCAGCGCAGTATTTGATATGTTATTGTCAGTAGTTCCAAAAAAATCAATTTGCAACATGTACGGCATTTTTAAATAATTGCCAAAATTTCCATTTAATCTAGTAACTGCGGCTAGTAGTCTATTAATAAGAGTAAAGCCCAATGGTTCTATTATTGTAAAAGAGCAACTAATTAAGTTTGTATTTCTGTTTCTTACCGTTGGTGAAATATATGTTTTAATCTTTAAATCTTCAAAGAAAAAATCTTCTGTAAAATTAGGGTCGCGCGGAAAAGTTGAACCCCATCGACCGGCACTGCTAATTAATACGTTTTGCGGTACATATCCTTGATCCGGGTTTTCCAATAAACTATTAAAATAATTAATATCCATTAAGTGTAAACTTAGCCCGTAGGAATAAGACTCGTAATCATGCAATGGATTTTCGTATACTTGCTGTCCGCTTGTAACTACAGGGCCTACAGAGTTTTGTGTTGTACCTACAACTACTCCTGTTAATTGTGTAGAGTCAGACGTAGATCCCACTCCGTTATTCTCATAATAAACAGTTGAATTAGTTGTAGATGCAGTGCCGTCGTTTTCATAATACGTAGTTGTATTTGTGGATTCTGCAGGTTCTGTGTTTTCAGCGACAGGTTTTAAATTATTCTGTTCTGTTTCAGTAAGAGGAGTTGTTACTGTTACAGGGACGTCAACGGCGGTAGTGGTATATGTGGCTGTATATAAAAAACCGTTCCCATCAGGCGCTGTGTCAACTTTTACATAAATTTGATCAAAGCTTGTAAATTGAGTGTTATTTCCGTATAAAGAATATGCTTGTTGTTGAGCCTGCGCTTTAGCTAACGATTGGGCTTGCTCGTCTGTGGTCGCTGTTATCGTGGCCGTGAATTTTTTTTGCCCCGACACCTGGTTCAATTCAACATTCGGGATTACGTCCTCTATAGCCATATTATCCTAACAATCCAGTTAATGTGCTTTTTTTAGGAATGTAAAACTTTGTTCCGATTTTCATATCAAAAACAGGATCTTTAATTGTATTTGGGTTTCTTAAAGCAAACACCCACCATAATCCTGAATCCCCGTACAAGTCAAATGCTAGTAAGTCGGGTCTGTTTTGGTATGTTTTGTTGACAGTAAACAGCACGTCGTCGGGATTCTTAGGGATGTTAATAAACCTGGCAGTATCTAAATATTTTCCGAAAAAATCAGTTTGTGCATATAAGCTGTTTCTAGAATAAGCAACTGTTTCCATTATAGGAATCCTCCAATTGGCGAAGTACCGTTTTGAATTAAATCTCCTTTAGCAAACTTTTCCAACGAGAAGTTTCGGGCAATATTATTTCTACTGTACACGGGTTGTAGATTCAAACTTACTGTGCTTGAAGTGGGCAGTCTGACAGGGCCACCTAAATTTTCTACATTGTAGAGCATGTCGGGCGATAATTGATTTACAGGTGCACCGACGGGAATCTGTACGTAATCAACGTCTGCTGGCATCGTGTGAGTAAAGTTTGTAACTACGCAAGGAACGTGTGGTAAATATGTTGGCCCGTACCCATCTAAATAAACCAACGGCGGCGGACTGCCTGCATTAGGTTCGTTGCCCCAGAACATTTTTGTACAAGCTCTGAAGAAATGTATCACTGCCATTAAGTATTGGCCTTCGGGTACATTTTGAACTGTGAATTCTGCTTGTATGCTAATTGCAGCAACTTCACTACCTTCGTAAAAATAACTGGAATAATTGCTATGGGTTAATGCTGTAGGATTATAGCGAGCATTGTGGCTAACTGTGATAGTAGGTGTATACGGGAATATCACTCCGCTAGTGCCTGTTTGACTGCCTAGCGGATACATTATAGGGTTAGCCCCGTTATCGTAAAATGATCTGGCTGTAGTTGGGGCCATACTAACCCGTAAACGCCAATCTCTTTCGGTTGCAATAGGAGTTCCGTCAGCTGATTGGAAATTTATATTAAATACACTACCACTTCTATTTGCAAATATGCCATATGCGCCCATACTTGCGCCTGCTTGCGATAAACGTAAAGCAGAGGGGTCAAGAGCACTTAATTGCCCGCCCGTATTTACTCCGGATCCTGCAAACGTTTGCTGGGAACCGTCTGCTAGAAAATTATTTGTATTATTTGACGTTGTTGCCATATCACACCTATATTAGATATTTATCGAACCAAAAATAGTACTATATTATAGAAAAGGTTGACATGCGTTAAACAAAAGTGTTAGTATAACGTTAACTATGTCCAGGAGACTAAAATTAAACACAATTACCTAAATAACAAAGATATCCTTAAAGAGATCCATAAAAGCAAAAACACTTACTGTTCATATATTGACGCTGGTGTAGCCGATTACGATCTCATTCTTGATAATGTTAAGAAAATAAACAAGAAAAATATATTAGAAGCACGTAAACTTAGGGCAGAGAGATTAACTAAATTGGCCCATGAAGCTGCTGTGTTAGAGACTGGAGAAAAACAAAAATTAGAAAACTTTGAAATTAAGTATACAAAAATACCCCAGACAGAAGTTGTTTTTCGTGTAATGACTTGGGAACATATACCTTTGGATGACGTCAAAACTCAAAAAGCTAAAAATGCCGCTAAAGAGCTGTTCGAAGACGAAGATGAAACAGCACATACAGAGTATGACGAAGATGACCCAAAACATAACAAATATGTCAAAGTTAACTTTCCGCCATTCTTTCATTATCGAGTTAATGAAGAAGGCGAGCCCGTGTTAGTAGGAAAAAGCCATTGGAAGGGCGATTTTGAAACAGGATCATTTAATAGAGACCACGGGGCAATGACTAACAAGCTAGCCCACATGTTTATGAAACTGTGTGAACGCTATGCTACACGTAGTAACTGGAGAGGGTATACTTACAATGATGAAATGCGTTCGCAAGCTCTACTACAACTTAGTCAAATTGGATTACAGTTCGATGAGTCCAAGAGTCAGAATCCTTTTGCATATTATACAGCGGCTATTACTAACAGTTTTACGAGGGTTCTCAATATTGAGAAGCGTAACCAAAACCTCCGTGACGATATTTTAGAATTAAACAATTTGAATCCAAGCTACACCCGACAGAACATGGGCTTTGGTGGCGGTGGCGGAAGTTATGAAGAATAAAATTCTTTTTACACAGGACATACTCAATGAAAGAAGTTGGCTGGAGTCAAAGTTTCCAGGATATAGCAACCTAGAAACAGTGTATACAGGGCGGTGGCCTGCTACAGAGCCAAACTTAATAAAAGATTCTAGTTATCTCTTAGAAATTCCCGAGTCAGACAAGATTCACATTCATTCAGAATTCCAATCAGACACTTATGTTAGTTTGTTCGATAAACAATATCCGCAAACAAAATGGGTATACGCAGACAATCTCATAAGTAACGAAGAATTCCCTATATTTTCTGACATCGGTAACTCACAATATCAAGTAATCACTTTCGGAAGAGTGGGCACTGTATTCGTCGAATCTTTATTAGATAAAACTTTGATAAAATTAAGTGACCACACCGCCGTAAAAGATAAAGAGTTAAATCAAAATATCATTGAGTTAATAAATCAATTTCCAGGAACGTATGTAGTATTGACTTACCGCAGCGATTGGTGGGCATGGTTGACTAGTATGCTTTTAAGTCGTCGTTATGGATTCTTCCACTATAATGATACTATTGATTGGTCAACTGTTGATCCCATTACTATTAGCAAAGACGACATATTACTTCACGAGCAACAAGTGTTTGCATCTTGGAATTTCTTTTTTGAAGTAAGAACTTCTTGCCCAGGTCATTCGTTTTATCTATTAGAATTTTCTAATATGCTTGCGAAGTATCAAAAAGACACAACACATCAAGCAATGCCTTATGATAAAACTAAGCTAATAACTAACTATGATCAAGCAGAACAAATGTTCAAGCAAGAGTTTTTAAGTCGGTGGCAACAATGGGAACATCGGGCTGTTAAACATCTAAAAGCTATGTCAGTCCGGTCTGACATAGATAACTTATTTTGAGTGTCGATGTGTTTGCTATTTGTCGAACAACAGTGTATAGTTAGGATCTATGTCTAATCTATTTAAAAAAGCCGCCGTTTTTACAGATATCCACTTTGGGCTGAAGTCAAACAGTCAACTACACAACGACGACTGTTTAAATTTTGTTAAGTGGGCCACTGCTAAGGCAAAAGAAGAAGGATGCGAAACAGCATTATTTCTTGGCGACTGGCACAACAACAGAGCCAGTATTAATATCGTAACACTCAATTACAGTTTAAAAGCGTTGGAGCATTTGAATGACAATTTTGACAGGGTGTTTTTTATTCCTGGCAATCACGATTTGTATTATCGTGATAAGCGAGATATTCAATCCGTCGAGTGGGCTAGACATTTACCAAAGGTACAAATTTGTAATGATTGGTTTAGTGATGGCGACGTCGTCATTGCTCCTTGGTTGGTTGGTGACGATCACAAACGCATTGCCAAAATGAAAGGCAAATACATGTTCGGGCATTTTGAACTACCGCACTTCTATATGAATGCCATGGTACAAATGCCCGATCACGGAGAAGTTAAACGTGAACACTTTCAAAACTTTGAAAAGGTCTTTACTGGGCATTTTCACAAACGCCAAGAGTATAAAAATATCTCCTACATTGGAAACTGTTTCCCCCATAATTATGCAGATGCAGGGGATGACGAACGGGGTCTATGTATTATCGAATGGGGACAGGATCCAGTTTATTTCGCTTGGCCTAACCAGCCTCGCTACCGCGTACTGGGGCTTGGTGCGATTTTAAATAACGCAGACAGCGTACTAGGTGAAGGCATGCATGTTCGTGTTAACATCGATATTGACATTAGCTATGAAGAAGCAACGTTTATTAAAGAAACGTTTATGCAAAGCCACAAGTTGCGTGAAATTACACTAATCCCCCAAAAGAACGCAGACTTAAATGAGTATGCTATTCAAGGTAATGTAAACTTTGAAAGTGTAGATCAGATTGTTACTAATCAATTAACGGCAATCACTAGTGATCATTATGATAATAATCTATTGCTCGACATCTATAGGAACCTGTAAAATATATAATGTTTAAGATTAAATCACTATCAGTTAAAAACTTTATGAGTGTAGGTAATGCTACACAAGGTATCGACTTTGATCGCAACGACTTAACTTTAGTCTTAGGAGAAAACTTAGACCTGGGCGGAGACGATAGTGGAGCCCGTAACGGCACTGGTAAGACAACTATTATCAATGCACTGAGTTATAGCTTGTTTGGTCAAGCACTAACTAACATCAAAAAAGATAACCTGATCAATAAAACCAACACTAAGAACATGTTGGTTACTATTGATTTTGAATCCGACGGCAGACTGTATAGAATCGAACGGGGGCGTAAACCCAACGTACTTAAATTCTATGTCGACCACGAAGAACTAGAAAGCAAAGACGACAACAGTCAAGGTGATAGCCGCGAAACACAGTCAGAAATAGAACGTTTATTAAACATGAGTCACGACATGTTCAAACATATTGTGGCTCTGAACACCTACACTGAACCATTTTTAAGTTTAAAAGCCAATGACCAGCGTACAATTATTGAACAACTTTTGGGAATCACTATGCTTTCAGAAAAAGCAGAAGCCCTTAAGGCTCAGAATAAGATTACTAAAGACGCCATACAAAGCGAAGAATTTCGTATTAAAGCTGTGGGAGATGCAAACAAGCGCATCCAAGATCAAATTGACGCCCTTATACGTCGCCAAACTCTTTGGACTACAAAACACAATGAAGATATCGCCGGGCTTACCGCCGCATACAATCAATTGGCTGAACTCGATATCGAAGCAGAACTCGATGCCCATAAGCGTCTTGCAGAGTATACCCGGCGTGCAGCCGATGCAAAAACCAACTCAACTGCACTAAAACGTGCAGAACAAGATCGCGATAGAGAAATGCGGGCTATGCACAAGCTAGAAGCAGAGATCGAAAGTTTGAAAGATCACAAGTGCCACAGTTGCGGGCAGGCTTTTCACGACGAAAATCACGAGCGTGTGCTAGCAGAAAAGGTTGCGGCATTGGTTGAATCAAATGAAAACTTTAATACGTATTGCGAAACAGTGGATCGCTTACTGGTGGCTAGTACTCAACTTGGTACCTTGGGTGCTCGACCTACTACCTTCTACGAAAGCGAAAGCGATGCATTCGAGCATCGAAGCTCAATGGCCTCAATACTATCCCAGCTTACGAGCAAGGAGAGCGAGATGGATCCTTATGCTGATCAGATCCGAGAGATGCGTGAAACTGCTGTTGAAGAAATCAGTTACGATACGATGAACGAGCTTGTGCTTGTTCGCGATCACCAAGACTTTCTACTCAAACTTTTAACCAACAAAGATAGTTTTATTCGTAAGAAAATTATTGATCAGAATCTAAGTTACTTAAACGCACGCCTAGGTTACTATTTGGATAAGATCGGACTACCGCATACTGTTAAGTTTAATAACGATTTAACAGTAAGTATCGAAGAGCTAGGTAGAGAATTAGACTTTGACAACTTGAGTCGCGGCGAACGTAACAGACTTATCTTAAGTCTAAGCTGGAGCTTCCGTGATGTATGGGAAAGTTTGTATCAACCTATTAACTTACTGTTTATCGACGAGCTTGTTGATTCAGGAATGGAT
>JACCDY011027747.1_pt1 | contig 35499 bp, 30 predicted proteins | sample 7446391 | NCBI WGS metagenome assembly JACCDY01 (sample SAMN15323451, study PRJNA562643) | freshwater metagenome | isolation source: river surface water | place: USA:Blue River Watershed | collected 2017-08-18 | reverse complement strand
CGTGGCCATCGACGCCCACTACGCCACCAACCTGCCCGGCGTCTACGCCATCGGCGACGTCGTCGTCGGCCCGATGCTCGCGCACAAGGCCGAGGAGGAAGGCGTCGCGATCGCGGAGAACCTCGCGGGCAAACATGGCCACGTGAACTACGGCGTCATCCCGGGCGTCATCTACACCGACCCCGAGGTCGCCTGCGTCGGCCTGTCCGAGGCCGAGGCCAAGGCCAAGAACCTCGAGGTGAAGGTCGGCAAGTTCCAGCTCCAGGGCAATGGTCGCGCCATCGCCACCGACGGCACCACCGGTTTCATCAAGGTCATCGCCGACGCCAAGTCCGACAAGGTCCTGGGCGTCCAGATGGTCGCCAAGGGCGCTTCCGAGATGATCGCCGCCGCCTGCGCGCACATGGAATACGGCGGCAGCGCCGAGGACATCGCCCGCACCTGCTTCGCCCACCCGACCGTCAGCGAGTCCTTCAAGGAAGCCGCGATGGCCGTCAGCAAGACGAGCATCCACTCGCTCTGATCCGCACGGAAAAGTAACGAACGAAAGGGTGCGAATAGCACCCTTTCTTCTTTTACAGATTCATTCCGTCAAAAGGACCTTGGCTCCGTCGCTTTAGCGACGAAGTCGGTCTTGAAAGTGAGGGGCTAGGCTGACCACGGCACACGCTTGGACCAACTGCCGTTGCTTCCTTCCGGACCTGGCGGGATTCGTCGGCCAACCATTGCATGGGGCCTAGCTGACCTTTATGAATGCCTGCTCAATCCGCTCTTTTCAACCACCAACTTAGGCTCTAATTCCTTACGTCTTCCGATGGCCGAAATCCCCAAGTCCTACGACCCCCAGGGGGTCGAACAACAATGGTATGACCGCTGGGTCGCCGCCGGCTGCTTCGCCGGCAAGGTCGATCCGACGAAGGAGGCCTTCGCCGTGATGATCCCGCCCCCCAACGTGACGGGCGTGCTCCACATGGGACACCTGCTCAACAACACCTTGCAGGACATCATGGTCCGCCGCGCCCGCCAGGAAGGCAAGTCGGCCCTCTGGCTCCCCGGCACGGACCACGCCGGCATCGCCACCCAGTCCCGCGTCGAGAAGGAACTCCGTCAGAAGCACGGGAAGACGCGCCATGACCTCGGCCGCGAGAAGTTCATCGAGGCCGCGTCCGACTGGCGCGACAAACATGGCGGCATCATCCTGGGGCAGCTCCGCAAGCTCGGGGCCTCCTGCGATTGGGACCGCACCGTGCACACCTTGGATGCGGGCTACTCGCAGGCGGTGCTCCAGACCTTCGTCACCCTCTACGAACGCGGCTACGTCTACCGGGGTAAGCGCATGGTCAACTGGTGCCCGGTCTCGCAGACCGGCCTCTCCGATGAGGAGGTGATCATGAAGCCCTCCAAAGGCTCGCTCTACCGCATGCGCTACGAGGTCGCCGAGCTGCCCGGTACGTTCCTCGAGATCTCCACCACGCGCCCCGAGACCATCCCCGGCGACGCCGCCGTCGCGGTGCACCCGGACGACGAACGCTACCGGCACCTCATCGGCAAACACGTCTGGCGACCCTTCCCGCGCGCCCGGATCCCGATTGTCGGCGACACCGCGGTCGAGAAAGAGTTCGGCACGGGCGTCCTGAAGGTCACGCCGGCGCATGACCGCACCGACTTCGACATCGGCAAGCGCCACGCCCTGCCGGTCATCGATGTCATGCTTCCGGACGGTACGATGAACGCCGACGCCGGTCCGCTGGCGGGCCTCGAGCGTTTCAAGGCCCGCGCCGCCGCCGAGAAACTCCTCGAGGAACTCGGCGCCTTGGTGAAGACCGAGCCCTACGAGAACACGGTCGGCTTCTCCGCACGCGCCGACGTGCCGATCGAGCCCCGCCTGAGCGAACAGTGGTTCATCCGCTACCCGAAGATCGAGGAAGCCAAGCGGGCCGTCACCGCGGGCATCATCAAGTTCCACCCGGAACGCTGGACCAAGACCTACCTCCACTGGCTGGAAAACATCCAGGACTGGTGCGTCAGCCGCCAGCACTGGTGGGGCCACCGCATCCCGGTCTGGTACCGCAAGGGCGCCGACCGCAACGACGCCGCCAACCGCCACGTCTCCCTGACCCCGCCGGCCGACCCGCAGCATTGGGAGCAAGACCCCGACGTGCTCGACACCTGGGCCTCCTCCTGGCTCTGGTGTCTGGCGACCATCGGCTGGCGCAAGCCGGGCGAGACCACCGACGAGCTCAAGCATTGGTACCCGACCGGCGCCCTGGCGACCGGCCCGGACATCATCTTCCTCTGGGTCGCCCGCATGATCATCGCCGGCCTCGAACTGCATGGCCCGGAGAAGAAGACCCTGACGGACGACGAGATCCGCCAGCGCATCCCGTTCAAGCGCGTCTACTTCAACGGCATCATCCGCGACAAGCAGGGACGCAAGATGTCCAAATCCCTCGGTAACTCGCCGGAACCGCTCGACCTCATCGCCAAGTTCGGCGCCGACGGCCTCCGCTTCGGCCTCCTGTCCATCGCCCCCAAGGGCCAGGACATCCTTTTCGACGAGGACCGCGTCGGCCAAGGGCGCAACTTCTGCAACAAGCTCTGGAACGCCGCCCGCTTCCGCCAGATGTCCGGCCCGATGTCGGACAACGCCACGTTGGCCGCGATCGTCGCCCGCATCCGCGCGACGCAGCTCGATGACGATGACTTCGCGATCCTGCACGGCCTCGCCGAGCTGACCGACACCACCGCCAAGAACCTGGACGAGCACGAGTTCACCGCCTATGCCCAAGGCCTCTACGCCTTCTTCTGGGGCGACTTCTGCGACTGGTACGTCGAGGCCTCGAAGTCCCGTCTCGCCGATCCGGCCCTGCGGGACAACTGCCTGGCGGTCCAGGACCTGGTCCTGCGCCAGTTCCTCCTGCTGCTCCACCCGGTGGCCCCCTTCATCACCGAGGAACTCTGGCACCTGCTGGGCTACGGCCCGGAGCAGGACTTCATCCAACGCCATCAGGCCGGCTCCGGCGGCGACCTGCTCCGCGTCCTGCGCGAGCATGGGGTGAAACTGATTTCGTCCAAGGTTGCGGATGTCGCCGCCTTGCGTGAATTCGTGGCCGCGGTGCGCGCCCTCAAATCCCAAGGCAATCAGGCGACCCGTCGCGACAGCATCATCACCGTCGTGACGAAGGATGCCGCCAGCCGCGCCCTCCTGGACGGCAACCGCGATAAGCTCAGCCGGCTCGCCGGCCTGGCCGAACTCCGCTACACGGACGACCTGGGCGGACGCCCCGGCTCGCTGACGGGCCTCGGCACCATCGCCCTCGAACTCAGCGGCAACGTCGACGTCGGCGCCGAGAAGGTCCGCCTCGGCAAGGAACTCGAGAAGCTCGCGAAGGCCGTCGCTGCCGGCGAGGCCAAGCTCTCCAACGAGGCCTTCGTCTCCAAGGCTCCCCCCGCCATCCTCGAAGGCGCCCGCAAGCAGCTCGACGAGGTCCGCGGCAAACGCGACGAGATCGCCCGCATGATCGCGGCGCTCGGCTGAACGATGTCCGCCCGCGTCCAAGTCCACGCCGACAAGCAGGCGGCCTCGGTCGCCGTGGCGGCGACGATCCGCGACCTCATCCGACGTCGGAACGCGGAAGGTCGTACCGCCGTCCTCGGACTGGCGACGGGCTCGACCCCCCTGCCCCTCTACGCCGAGCTCGTCCGCCTCCACCGCACGGAAGGCCTGAGCTTCCGGAACGTCGTCACCTTCAACCTCGACGAATACGAAGGCCTGACCGGGGAGCGCCCCGAATCCTACCGCTACTTCATGGAAGAGCATCTCTTCCGTCACCTCGACCTCCGTCCGGGCAGCACCCACGTGCCCGATGGCATCGCCGCCGACCAGACGCGGGCTTGCGCTGCTTACGAGCAGGCGATCCGCGACGCCGGCGGTCTCGACCTGCAGATCCTCGGCATCGGCCGCACCGGACACATCGGCTTCAACGAGCCTCCCTCGGCCGCGGACAGCCGGACCCGCCGCGTCCACCTCGATGCGGTGACGCGCCGCGACAATGCCTCGTTCTTCGCGCGTGCGGAGGACGTGCCACACGGTGCCGTCACCATGGGCGTGGCCACGATCCTGGAGGCCCGCCAGGTCGAGCTGCTGGCCTTCGGCCCCGCCAAGGCCGAAATCATCCGGCGCGCCCTCAGCGAAAGCCCCCACGCGGCCTGCCCGGCCACCTGGCTCCAACTCCATCCGGCTTGCACCTTCCACCTCGATCCGGCCGCCAACGCCCAGCTCTGAGACCGCGATGACGCCCCACCCCCGCCACACCTCGCCGATCGACCCGGGCTTCGTCCCGGCCTCGCTGTGGACCCGTGATTTCCTCGCGGCCTGCGCACGCACCCCGGGCAGTTCGGCGTTGGCGATCGGCCTACGCCGTCCCGACGGCACCGCCTCCGTCTTCCGCACGCAGGTCCTCCCGGCCGGTGCCGGCGACGCCGACAATCTCCTGCACGTCGAACGGACGGTGAAGTTCCTGCTCTGGGCCCGCGGCGGCGATGAGATCCTGCTCAGCGGCCCGTTGGCCGAGCCCTTGGCCGCCGCGCTGCGTCGCCAGTATGTCGCCGGGGGCGCCCGCGCCTTCGACGCCGAGTTCGTCCGCAAGCTCTTCGAGCGTCCGCTGACCTTCACCGTCGTCCCGGAGGCAGGCCTGCCGGCCGAGAGCGCCTCGCACCTCCCGCTCGGCCGCAACCTCGGCGGTTGCCGCATCGGCTTCGACCTCGGAGGATCCGACCGCAAGTGCGCCGCGCTGATCGACGGTAAGGTGGTCTTCTCCGAGGAGGTCAAATGGGATCCGTATTTCCAGACCAACCCGGACTACCACCTCGAAGGCATCCGGGATTCGCTGAGGCTCGCCGCCGCCCACCTCCCCCGCGTCGACGCCATCGGCGGCTCCGCCGCGGGCGTCTACATCTCGAACCGTGTCCGCGCGGCTTCCTTGTTCCGCGGCATCACCGACCCCGAGGTCTTCGATCGCCGGGTGAAGAATCTTTTCGTGGACCTGGGCAAGGAATGGGAAGTCCCCTTCGAAGTGCTGAACGACGGGGATGTCACGGCCCTCGCGGCCTCGATGTCCCTAGGTCGCAATTCCGTGCTCGGGATCGCCATGGGCACCAGCGTCGCCGCCGGCTACGTCGACCCCAAGGGCAACCTGACGAACTGGCTCAGCGAACTGGCCTTCGTGCCGGTCGATTACCGCGTCGATGGTCCGGCCGACGAGTGGTCGGGGGACCTCGGCTGCGGCGTGCAATACTTCAGCCAACAGGGCGTCGGCCGCCTCCTGCCGCTGGCCGGCATCCACCTGCCCACGTCCATGCGCCTGCCGGAGCAGCTTGAGGAACTGCAAAAGCTGATGAAGGCCGGCGACGCCCGCGCCCTCCGCGTCTACGAGGCCATCGGCATCGCCTTCGGCTACGCCCTCGCCCACTTCGCGTCGTTCTACGATTACCAGTGCCTGCTCATCATGGGCCGCGTCACCTCGGGTACCGGCGGCGATGTGATCATCGACCGCGCCCGGGCGGTGCTCCGCGACGAGTTTCCGGAGCTCCGCATCGACCTCCTGGTGCCCGACGAGAAGGACAAGCGCCATGGACAGGCCGTCGCCGCGGCCTCCCTTCCCCCTCTCTGACCATGAAGCTCAACCCCAAGGCGGACCTGCTGATACCCGACCAGACCGACGGTCCGGCGGCCTTTGCGCGCACCACGCACCTCGGCATCGGCGCCCACCAGGACGACCTGGAGTTCATGGCGTTCGAAGGCATCCTCGCCTGCTACGACCGGAGCGACCGCTGGTTCGGCGGCATCATCATGACGGACGGGCGCAGCAGTTCGCGCAAAGGGCCCTACGCCGGCTGGACCGACGACCAGATCGCCGCCGAGCGGATCAAGGAGCAGCATGCCGCCGCCCGCCTCGGCCAGTACTCCTTCATCGCCCAGCTGGGTTACCAGAGCAAGGAGGTCCGCGGCGCGGACAAGACCGACCCGGTCGATGACCTCGTCGCCCTGCTCGCGGCGGCCCGCCCGGAGGTCGTCTACCTCCATAACCCGGCGGACAAGCACGACACGCACGTGGCCTGCTTCGCCCGCTGCATCGAGGCTCTTCGCCGGCTGCCCCCGTCGGCCCGTCCGGCCAAGGTCCTCGGTTGCGAGGTCTGGCGCGCGCTCGACTGGATGGTCGACAGCGAGAAGGTGGCGATGCCGGTCTCGGCCCGGCCCGAGCTCGCGCAGGCTCTGAACGAGGTCTTCGCCACCCAGATCGTCGGCGGCAAACGCTACGACCTCGCCGTCCTCGCGCGTCGCGCCGCCAACGCCACCTTCCACGACGCCCACGCCTCGGACACCGAGTCCGCGCTGCAGTGGGCCATGGACCTGACGCCGCTGATCCGGGACGACTCCCTCGACGTGACCACCTTCACCCTCGGCTTCCTCGAGCGCCTGCAACAGGATGTCGCCGCCCGCCTTCGCCGCGCCTACTGACATGAAACCCACCCTCCTCGTCCTCGCCGCCGGCATGGGCAGCCGCTACGGCGGACTCAAGCAGATCGACCCGATGGGCCCGTCCGGCGAGACGATCCTCGACTACTCCGTCTACGACGCGATCCGCGCCGGCTTCGGCAAGGTCGTCTTCATCATCCGCCCCGACTTCGAGGCCGACTTCCGCGAACGCATCGCGACGAAGTTCGCCGGGCGCATCGAGGTGGGCTTCGCCTTCCAGACGCTCGACCGCCTGCCGGCCGGCTTCGCCGTCCCGGCAGGACGCGAGAAGCCCTGGGGTACGACGCATGCGATCCTCTGCGCGCGCGACGCCGTGACGACGCCCTTCGCGGTCATCAACGCCGACGACTTCTACGGTCGCGACTCCTACGCGACCTTGGGCCGCCGTCTGGCGACCTTGGCCAACGACGACCTGACCTTCTGCATGGTGGGCTTCACGTTGAAGAACACCCTGTCGGACCATGGCACGGTCGCCCGCGGCGTCTGCCGCACCGACTCCGCCGGTCGCCTGACCGACATCCAGGAAATGACCAAGATCGGCCGTACCTCGGGCGGAGCGGAAAATCGGGCCGAGGACGGCACGGTCACCCCGCTGACCGGCGAGGAACCGGTCTCGATGAACATGTGGGGCTTCACCCCCGCGATCTTCCCCCTGCTCGAGACCGACTTCCGCGCCTTCCTGCAGGCCAAGGGAGCCGAGCTGAAGAGCGAGTCCTACATCCCGATGGCGGTCGGCAACCTCGTCGCGGGCGGCCGCGCCCGTTGCGATGTCCTTCGCACCAGTTCCGCCTGGTTCGGCGTGACCTACCGCGAGGACAAGCCCGCGGTCCAGGCCAGCATCCTCGACCTGGTCCGCCAAGGCGCCTACCCCGCCGCCCTCTGGGCCTGACCCCATGCCCGAACGCGTCACCTACGACACCCGCGCCATCGCCCGGCATTTCGCGCTGCTCGGGGATTTCGTCTCGGCTCCGCCCTACGGTAGCGGCCACATCAACGACACTTTCGCGCTGGAGATGGACCAGGGCGGACGGTCCGTCCGCTACGTCCTGCAGCGCATCAACCATAACATCTTCCGGAACCCCGACGGGCTCATGCGCAACGTCGAGCGCGTCTGCCGCCATGCGCAGGCCAAGCTCGCCCAAGCCGGCCGGGCTGACGCCTCCCGCCGCGCCCTCACGCTGGTACCGACCCGCGAAGGCCGGGGCTGGCATGTCGACGCGCACGGCAACCACTGGCGCTGCTATATCTTCGTCGAACGGGCCACCGGGCATGACGTCATCCGCAACGCCGACCAGGCCTTCCAGGCGGCCAAGGCCTTCGGCGCCTTCCAGGCCCTGCTGGCCGACCTCCCGGGCGAGCGGCTCGTCGAGACCATCCCGAACTTCCACCATACCCCGAGCCGCTACGCCGCCTTCGAGGCCGCGCTCGCCAAGGACCCCCATGGCCGCGCCCGGGAAGCCGCCGCCGAGATCGCCTTCGCCCAGGCCCGGGCCGGGGAGGTCGGCGTGATCGTCGACGCGATGGCGCGCGGCGAGATCCCCGAGCGCGTGACGCACAACGACACCAAGCTCAACAATGTCCTGCTGGACAACGAGACCCAGGAAGGCATCTGCGTCATCGACCTCGACACCGTGATGCCGGGTTCCGCGCTCTACGATTTCGGCGACCTCGTCCGCACCTCGACTTCCCCGGCCGCCGAGGACGAGACGGACCTCGCGAAGGTGACGATGCAGCTCCCGATGTTCGAGGCCTTGGTGAAGGGGTACCTCGCCACCGCCGGCGGCTTCCTGACCCCCGCCGAACGCGCGCTCCTGCCCTTCGCCGGCAAGCTCATCACCTTCGAGATCGGCCTGCGCTTCCTCACGGACTGGCTCGAGGGCGACGTCTACTTCAAGATCAAGCGACCCCGCCACAACCTCGACCGTCTCCGCACCCAGTTCAAGTTGGTCGAATCCATCGAAGCGCAGCTGCCCGCCATGCAGGCGCTCGTCCGCTGACCATGCGCGTCCTCGTCACCGGCGGCGCCGGCTTCATCGGCTCCCACATCGTCGAGCACTTCCAGGGCCGGGCGGAAGTCGTCGTCCTCGATAACTTCCGCAGCGGCCATCGCCGCAACCTCGCCGGCCTCGAGCACCGGCTGATCGAAGGCTCGATCCTCGACCGCGCCACGCTCGACGAAGCCTTGCGCGGGGTCGACCAGGTGTTCCACCTGGCCGCCATGATCTCGGTCCCGGAGTCCATGCTCCGGCCGCGCGAGTGCGTCGAGCTGAACGTCACAGGCACCCTCCACGTGCTCGAAGCCGCCGCCGCGGCGAAGGTCGGCAAGGTCGTCCTGGCTTCCTCCGCCGCCATCTATGGCGACAACCCGACGGTGCCGAAGATCGAGACGATGCTGCCCGAGCCGAAGTCACCGTACGCGGTGACGAAACTGGACGGTGAATACTACCTCGAGCTGTTCCGACGCGAGCACGGCCTCGCGACCGCCTCGCTGCGATTCTTCAACGTCTTCGGCCCGCGCCAGGACCCGAGATCCCCCTACGCCGCCGCCGTTCCGATCTTCATCGAGAAGGCCGTGCGCGGCGAACCGATCGGCATCTTCGGCGACGGGGAGCAGACGCGCGATTTCATCTACGTGAAGGATATCGTCGGCGCCCTCGCCTTCGCCGCCGCGACCCCCGCCGTCGCCGGGACATACAACGTCGGGTATGGGCACAAGATGACCGTGAAGGCGCTCGCCCAGGAAGTCATCCGGCTCACCGGCTCCGGTTCGACGATCGAGCACAAGCCCGAGCGTCTCGGGGATGTGAAGCACTCCCTGGCCTCCGCCGACAAGCTCCGCGCGGCCGGCTGGAGTCCGCGACACACCGTGGCCGAAGGCCTGGACGCGACGGTCGCCTATTTCCGGTCGCTCAAGGCGTGACCTCGATGGGGACGAGGAGGTAATCCTCGGCGCCATCGTCGATGTTGACCCAAAGATCGTAGCGACCGGGCGGAGGCAGACGGAGCCGGAACGAGAGCGTCGGGTCCGGTCCGAACTCCCCGCCTTCGAGCGAGGGATGCATGTGCGCGTAACCCGGACGCGCGTCAGGGTCGCCGAAGAGCACGGCATGCCCCAGGGACCCCATCAAGGGGCGCAGCTTCAAAGGCGGGCGGCCGGCGGGCGACGCGAGGGTCACGCGGATCATGGCCGACTGCCCGGCCTGCCTGGTGGTGAACGTCGCGGCCCGCACGACATTGCGGGGCGAAGACGGCGAGGTGGCGACCTTCAGGAGGTCCAGCTCGGCGGTGGCTTCCGCCAGCTGGACCTGCGAGGAACGCACCGTGACGAAATCGACGTAGGCCTGGAAACGGCCGCCGGGGTTGCCGGCGGCAAACCAGGCGGGCAAGGTGAAACTCCAGGTGCCGTCTTCGGACGGTGTCGGATGCAGATGTACGTACCCCGGACGCCCGGTGACCTGCCGCAGGTGGAGGTGGAGCTTGCGGGTATGCGAGACGGCCAGCTCGTGGGCCAGCAGGGGTCGGCCGTCTTCGCCCAGCAGCTTCAACGAACCGCCGTCGCGGGTGGCGGCGAAGGCGAGCTCCAGCCGGACAGGAAACCGCAGGGCCTTGGGCGAATAGAAGTTCGCCTCCTCGTTGACCCCGCAGAACTCGATCCCGTCGACGACGACGGGCTCGTGCTCCGCATGCAGCAAGGCGCAATGGGTGTCGGGGAGACGGCGCAAGGCGAGGAAACCGAGGACCGCGACCGCCGTGAGCACCAGCGACTGGCGGAGGGGACTCATCGTTCCGGGACCAGTCCGGCCAGGACCTTGGCGACGTCGGCGGCATCGAAGGAGGCGCCCTCGCGGCGTTGCGTGATGCGACCTTGGGCGTTGACGACGATCAAGGCGGCGTTGTGCACGATGGTCCCGTCATCGCGGACCGTCAGGATGCCGAAGTTCCGCATCAGGTCCTTGATCTGCCCCGCGTCCCCCGTGAGGAAACGATGCCGGCCGAGGTCGATGCCGTAGCCCCGGGCATAGGTCCGCAGCAGACCGGGCGAATCGACCTCCGGGTCGAACGTGATCGTCACCAGCCGGACATCCTTGAGCTTGGGGTCCTTCGCCAGTTCGTCCCCCAGCTGCTTCATGCAAGCCGTGGAGGCCGGGCACATCTTGGCCGAGCGGCAGCTGGTGAAGATGAAGTTGATGACGAACGGCGCGCCGAGCAGGTCCTTCTTGAAGACCAACCGGGCCTCCTGATCCCACAGCGCGAAGTCCGGGATGAGGTCGCGGGGCATGCGCGTCACCAGACGTCCTTGGTCCGCGGTCTGTCGGCGCAGGGAGTCGGTGACCTCCGCCACCCGGCGCAGCTCCTCCGTTCCCGCCGGGAAGATCGTGTCGGCCCACCGTCGGCCGGCGTCGGTCAGGACTTCGAAGCGGATGCGTCGCCCGGCCCACGGCAACTCCAGGTCGCCGGGACGGGCGAGGTAGTCGGTCGGCGCGGCGCCCGGGGACTCCTCGATGAGCAACCGATGCCGCGCGGGCTCCACGCTCACCACCAGCCCGGTGCGCACCTCGGGCCTTTCGGCGGCCGATAGGAGGTGCGCCGCGCAGGCGAGCGCGAGCCAAGTCACGGGTCTCATGTCAGCGACCCCGAGGGACCGAGCATCAGCTCCACCATGCCATGGCGCAGCCCGCGATGCGTGAGGTGGAAGGACTCCGCCCCGGTGAGGTCGGCGAGGACGCAGACCGTCAGGAGAGCCGCCGGCATGATATCGGCGCGCTCGGCCGGGATGCCCGGGACCGCGGCCCGCTCGGCCAAGGGCAAGGCGGAGAGTTTGTCCTTCAAGGCGCGGATCCGGAGGGTGGGCAGGCGCCCGTCGATGACCGCCTCGCCGACCGCCTCCAGGTGAAGCGCGACGGCGCTGAAGACCCCGCCCGCGCCGACGACCAGGCCCTGTTCGGCCAGCTTGGGTGATAGCACCGGTCCGAGGGTCCGGAGCAGGTGGTCGCGGATCGAGGCCTGATCCAGCTCGTCGACGATCCCTTGGCCGCCGCGGAGGTAGCCATGGGTGAGGCGGACGGAGCCGAGGGGATAGCTCCGGGCCAAGGTCACCTGGGACCCGCGCACGGTGGCGACTTCGAGGCTGCCACCGCCCAGGTCGAAGAGGGTGAGATTAGGGCAGGCCGCGTAGGCCGGATCGGTCCGCACGCCGGCGGCGACAAGGCGCGCCTCGACCTCGCCGGAGATGATGGTCAGCGGCACCCCCACGGTCGCTTGGATCAGGGCGGCGAACTCGGCGCGGTTGGCGCAATCACGGACGGCGCTCGTCCCAAGGATGGTCACCTGCCGGGCCCCGTGGGCGCGGGCGAAATCGACGAGCCGCCGCACCGCCTCCGCGGCGAGAAGCTGGGTCTCCCGCGCGAGGGTGAATTCGCCCAAGGTGGTCGGGAAGATCCGCACCGGCTCGCTGGCGCGAGCCACCTCGGCGCGGGTGGCGGCGTCGACGACGGAGACTTTGAGGGAATTCGACCCGAGGTCGACCACGGCTAGCAGGGACATGTCAGAAAAGGAGATCGAGCTTGATGCCGCCGACGCCGTGCAGCGACTGCTGCGCCTCGAACTCGTGGCTACGGACGGACGTGTAGAGGGTGGTGGCGAAACGATGGAACTGGAAGCTGTAGCCCAAGGAGAACTGGCCGACGATGGGCTCGCGGGGCACGCCGCGGCTCGTGCGGAAATTCCCGCCATCGGTCGCGTAATTGCTGACGACGACCTCGACCTGGGCGTCGGCGAAGAACCAGGCGGCCACCGGCGGGTCGGTGAGGTCCCCGCGCAGCCGTTCGACCGGATCGAAGGCCGGACTCTGCCGGATCGTGGTGTTGCCCCAGGATCGGCCGAGCCCGCGACCCCACCGCACCTGGCCGCCGACGATGAATTCCGTGCTAATCGTGCCGAGCTCGGCGCCGGCCCGGACGATCAGGTCACGCAGACCCGGCCGGCCGCCCGGGAGCTCGAAGCGCTTGCGAAAATCGAGGTTGAGATTCGCGACGAGCTCATTGGGCTGCTGGGTTTCCCAACCGGACGTCGTGGGGACGCCGATCAGACGATGGACCGAATTCTGGATCGTCGGGCCGCCGGCGGCGGGCCCCACCACGCCGAACTGCAGTTCCCAGACGAAGAGGACGTCGCGGCGCCCCCCGCGCTCCAGGACCCGGCCATGGCCATAGGAAAAATACAACGCCGCCGAGTAGGGCTGGTCGTCGAGCGGCGGATTCGCGCTCACGGTATCCGCGGGCGTGTTGATCTCCTGGGTCAACGCGGCGTAGAAGCCGTTCTCATGGTTGACCACCATCCGCAGACCCTGGGTGTAATAGCGATCCTGGTTATCGGATGAGAACTTATCGTTCTCTTCGAGCAGCGAGAAGACGCCGGCTTCGGCCCCGGTGGGAAAAGGCGAACGCAGTTCCACGGCACGGACCGGGCGGCTCGCGGCGAGGAGGAGGATCAGGAGGGCGGTTCGCATCCGACGGAGGGTCAGCAAAGCGGCGTCCGCACGGCGGGACAACGCCTTTCTGACTTGTTAAGGGAGGCATGCCCAAGTATCTGACAGTCAGGATGTCCCACGCGCCTGCCAACCCGCCGCGGGCCCGGACCGAGGTCCTGGCCGACGGGTCCACCGTGATCGCCATCGCGGGCGACTGGAGCGCGCAGGTCGCCACCCCGGAAATCACCTTCAAGGGCGACCGCATCCGGCTGACCGCGGCGGAACTCGGCGATTTCGACTCCTCCCTGCCCGCCTGGATCCATCGTCACTTCCGGCACGTCCGGCAGCTCGACCTGAGCGCCCTGCCCCGCCGGCTGCGCGCGCTCGTCGAACTGGCCGAGTCGAGCATCTCGAGCGAGGTGGACGCGGCGACCCCCGGACTCCTGGAACAGTTCGGCGACTGGGGGCTGGCCAGTTCCTCCTCCTGGGGCCGGGCCTTCGAGCACATCGGCGAGACCGCCAGCGCCTGCGGCCGTCTGCTCCTCGGGCGGGCCCGGGTCAACTGGCAGGACTTCTGGCTGCAGCTGCAGACCGCCGGCGTCGACGCGCTCCCGATCGTCGCCCTGCTCGGCTTCCTCACCGGCCTCATCATGGCCTACGTGGGCCTCATCCAGCTCCGGCAGGTCGGGGCCACCATCTACGTCGCCAACCTCGTCTCGCTGGCGATGACCCGCGAGATGGGCGCGCTCATGACCGGCGTGATCGCCTGCGGCCGTACCGCCACTTCCTTCGCCTCGCAGCTCGGCAGCATGAACGTCAGCCAGGAGACCGACGCCCTGCGCGTCCTCGGACTCAACCCGGTCGAGTACCTGGGCCTGCCGCGCATCCTCGCCGTCACCCTGATGGTCCCCTTGCTCGCCATCTTCGCGACCTTCGTCGGCGTGTTCGGCGGCATGGTCGTGGCCTGCGCCGGCGAGCTCAGCGTCAGCCAATACCTCACCCAGGTGGTGGTCGCGATCAGCCTCAAGAGTTTCCTGGTCGGCGTCATCAAATCGGTCGCCTTCGGCTTCATCGCGGCGTGGGCGGGCTGCTACCGCGGCTCCGTGGCCAAACCCTCCGCCCTCGGGGTCGGGGAAGCGGCCACGACCGCCGCGGTGCTTGGCATCACCCTGATCGTGGTCTCCGACGCCTTGTTCGCGGTCATCTTCAACTTGTTCAACTTCTGATGAGCACCCCGGCCGCCATCCTGACCAGCGAAGGGCTCGCCATCGGCCACGGGGAGCGGGTGATCATGTCCGGGATCGATTTCCGTCTCGAGCCCGGGAAGATCCTCGCGATCGTCGGCCCCAGCGGCTGCGGTAAAAGCACGCTCATGCGCTCGCTCAGCGGGCTCGACGAACCGCTCGGCGGCAAGGCCACCGTGCTCGGCGTCGACCTCGCGACCGCCGCGGCGGCCGAACGGGCGGCCACCCTGCGCCGGCTGGGCTTCCTGTTCCAAGGCTCCGCGCTCTTCTCGTCGCTGACGTTGCTCGAGAACGTCGAACTGCCGCTGCGCGAGTTCCTCGGCGCCCCGCGCCGGGACCTCCGCGCGCTGGCCGAATACAAGCTCGCCCTGGTGGGCCTCGCCGACGCGATGGATAAGCTGCCGTCCGAGATCTCCGGCGGCATGGCGAAACGGGCGGGGATCGCCCGGGCGATGGCCCTGGACCCGGAGGTCATCTTCCTCGACGAACCCAGCGCCGGCCTGGATCCGATGACCTCGGGACGGCTCGACGAACTCATCCTGAAGCTCCGGGAGGCCTTCGGGACCACCCTCGTGCTGGTCAGCCACGAGGTCCCCAGCATCCTCCGAATCGCCGACTTCTGCGTTTACCTCGACCCGGACGCGGGCAGGATGAGCGCCTATGGCCCACCCCGCGACTTCCTGTCGCCGGATGCCCATCCCAAGGCCCACGCCTTCTTCTCCCAAGCCCGCATCCCCTGACATGCGCCGTTCCGCCAACAAGACCCTCATCGGCGCCTTCGTCGCCTGCGGCATCGTGCTGGCCTGCGTCGCCGTGATCCTGCTCGGCGGCGGGAGCTTCGCCGGGACCAAGCCGACCGCGCTGGCCTACTTCGACGATTCGGTGAGCGGCCTCGACATCGGGGCGCCGGTCAAGTTCCGCGGGGTGACCATCGGCAAGGTCGCGCAGGTCCTGCTCCGCACCGCCGAACAGGCGGCCGCCGACTACTCCGTCCCGGTGGTCATGGAATTCGCGCCCGACCTGCTGACCCGCCGCGGCCTGGATCAGGCCTTGCTCGACCAGACCGGGCTCCGCGGTTCGATCGAGAAAGGCCTACGCGCCAAGCTGCAACAGCAGTCGGTGATCACCGGGGTGCTTTATGTGGAGCTGGATTATTTCCCCGACACTCCGGCCCGGCTCCATGACACCAAAGGAGTCAACGCCGAGATCCCGACGCTCCCCTCCAACCTCGGCGCCCTGACCAAGGCCGTCTCGCAGACCCTCGACCAGCTGAGCCGCGTCGATTTCGTGGCGATCACGCGGAAGGTCGATGCGATCCTGGGCCGCATCGACCAAGGGGCGGCGCAGATCGAGTTCGGCCGGATCAACGGCAACCTCGTCAAGGCCTCCGACAACATCGCCCGCCTCACCGGCGACCCCGCGGTGACCAAGGCGGTCGAGGATTTCTCCGCCGCGATGCGCTCCGTCGACGCCTTGGTGAAGCGCCTTAACGCCCGGGTCGACCCCGTCGCCGAGGATATCCAGGCGATGGCCGGCGCCGGCCGCAAGGCCCTCGAGAACCTGAACACCACCGCCGAGAACCTGCGCGGCCTGACCAAGCCGGGTTCGAGCATGCGCCGCGACCTCGACCAGGCCCTCGCCGACTTCGCGGAAGCGGCCCAGGCGATCCGCTCGCTGGCCGACTTCATCGAACGCAACCCCGAGACGATCATCCAGGGACGCCGCAAGTCCGCCCCCGCGCCTCTCGAGCTCAAGCCGGCGACCGCGGAGGAACCCAGCCGATGAAAACCCTCCCCTGGCTGCTCGCGGTGCTGGTCCTGCCCGGATGCATCGTCTTCGACAAGAAAAGCGAGGCGGTCTCCTTCCACCGTTTCGAGGCGGCCGAGGGCGCGCCGACGAAGGCGCAGCCGCTCATCCGCGTGCCCCGCGCGACCCTGCCTGCCAGCGTCCGCCGGCCCGCCGTCGTCCTGCTGGCCCCGGGCAGCCAGGTACTGATCGACGATGCGCACCGCTGGACGGCCTCCCTCGATCGCCTCGTCGCCGAGACCATCGCCCGGCACCTGACCCGCGAGGCGGGTTGCCCCACCGTGGTGGAGACCCCGGACGCCCCGCACTTCACCCTCATCCTCGAATGCGATCGCTTCGAGATCGTCAACGAGCGCCGGGCCGCCCTCACGATCCGCTACCGACTCGAGCGAGCGGATGGATCGGCGGTCGCCGGCGGCACCTCGGCCTGCGTCGAGCCCATGGCCGACCTGGCTGCGCCTGCGTTCGTCGCGGCGCAGTCCCGCAACCTGACCAAGGTCGGGCGCGCGATCTCCGAGACCGTGCGGGCGCTGCCCGCCAGCCAGTTCCCTTCCCGATGAGCGACCAGCCCAACCCGCGCCCCAATGGCTTCTCGGAGGCGACCGGCGAGATCTGCTACGACCTGCCGTCGTCCTACCTCCCGCATCGGGCGACCGGCCTGCTCCACCTGCCGCGCTTCCTCGCCAAGGCCCGTAAGCATGTGCGCGGCGAGCTCCCCAAATCCTACCAGCGTAATTTCTGCAAAGGATTCGACCGGTTCCTCTGCCTGCACCTCGGGATCGACCCCCAGGCCGTGGTCGACTGCGTCCGCGAGGCCGCCGATGACGCCGACCTCGACGCGCGCCTCCTCCGCCTCTTCCCGGCCGACCTCCGCGTCGCCGCCTGGAACCGCGAACTGGTGCAGAAAGGGATGAGCGAGATGGGCCGCGAGGCCCTGGCCGACGCCAAACGCAAGATGGGCGCCGAGCACCGCACCGACATCATCTCCTTCGCCGACATGATCGACCTCGACGAAGGCCGCCTTCCGTGACCAACCCCGACCCCCACCCCAACCGTCTCGTGCTCCGCGGGATGGCTTCCTTGCTGGCCTGCCTGCAGCACCATCCCAAGGCGCTCCGCGAGGTGGTGGCCACGGCCGCCTTCGCGCCGGAGCTGGCCCCGTACGACGCGGCCTTCCGCGAACTCGGCGTCAAGACCCGCATCGTGGGACCGATCGAACTGGCCCAGACCGCGGAAGGTCCCTGCGAGGACGTGTGCGCGCTGACGATGCGGCCGGACTTCGGCCTGGCGCGCGTCGGTGATTTCACGGATTGGCGGCAGAGCCGCGAGACCATCGTCATCGCCGACGGCCTGACGGACCCGGCGGACCTCGCCGCGCTGGCGCGGGCCATGGCCGCCTTCGGACTCGAACGCCTGCTGCTTGCCTCCGGCACCGAGAAACTGTCCTTCCATCCCGAGGCCTGGCACCTGGCGGAGGGCGCGATGGAGAAGCTCAAGCTCATGCGCGCCGCCGCCCTGGGCGGGTTGCTCAAGCTCGTCGAGGACCGCTGCTGCGTGGTCGCGCTTTCGCCCGACCTCGGCCGGAAGATCGACCTGGCCAACCCGGTACGCGTCCCGGCCCGCCACCTGGCCTTGCTCGTCCCCGGCGGGCGCCTGGACCCCGACCTGCAGGCCCGCACCGAACACTGCTTCCGTTTCCCCGGCCAGCCGCCCTTGAGCCTCCGCGAGACCATCCCCCTGGCCATCGCCTGGCTCGCCTCGACCCCGAAACCCCGCCCGGACGGTTTCCTCGCCCGCAAAAGGGCTCGCCACGCCAAGGACTCGGGTTCCAATCCGGCTTCCTGACCATGCCCGACGACGCCCCCGAATCCGAGGAGAACATCATCTCCCTGCAGAGCATCAGCCGGACCTTCATGGCGGCGCTGCAACGCCAGCATGACATGCTCGCCTTCAGCCTGGCGGGTCTCCGCACTTCCGACCCGCGGGCCTACGATTACTACTCGGCCGTGAGCCGGGTGATGCCCTCCCCGCAGAACCATCTCACCGCCGACCAGGTGAACGCCTACGCGCGTAACCTGATGATGCGGACGACCATCAACGACCTGCTGGGCATCGCCGCCGAATGCCTGCATCGCTGCCACCTGCTCTGCGTGCTCATCAAGGTGCGCGGCCAGAACCGCGCCCCGGACCCGGACCTCGACCGGCAGATCGGCGAGGCGCACCAGGCCTTCCTCCAGCTTTCCCTGCAGGACAAGTTCGAGGAACTGGAGAAGTCCTTCGGCATCATGTGCGACCTCGAGGACAGCATCTTCAGCCTCGCGGCGGCGCTCCGCGTGCTCGCCCGCGTGGGCGGCATGGTGACGAACGACGATCTCGCGCCCGACGGCAAGCTGACGCTCGAGTTCATGGCGATGAAAGACTACGAGGTCGACGACCAGGACGCCGAGGTCGATGACGAAGCCCCCGCGGCGCCCCCGCCCGGCGTGATCCGCCACCCCCTCCCCGGCGAAGCCGACCTGCTGAAGAAGCCCACGAAGACCTTGTCCAAGCTCACCGAGACCACGCGCACCTTCCAGCCCGGCGAGATGCTGGAGCTGAGCGAGGAAGAGCTGCTCGGCCTCAACATCACCGTGGCCAAGTTCTTCGACGGCCTGTTCCGCTCCGTCGACCACTACGGTCGCAGCCGCATCGGCGAGGGCAGCTAAGCCGTGGCCACCGACGCGACCCAGCCCGTACGCCGCGTCTGGTGGTGGGTTTTCGGCGGTTTCCTCTTCCAGTCCATCCCCGCGGCGGTCCGCGACGAAGCCCTGCCGGTCGCGCTGAAGAACCTCGGCCGCGAGGACGCGGAGATCACCCGCTGGGTCGCCTGGTTGGGCCTGCTCGTCGGCATCAAGATCCTCTGGGCGCCGCTGGTCGGTCAGATCGCCCGACCGCCCCGCCTGGTGCTGGGCTGCCAGGCGGCGATCGTCCTCCTGCTCCTCGGTCTCCAGCTCGGACTGGGGCTGCCGGAAGGACCCTGGGCCTTCCTCGCGCTGGCCTTGATCTCCATCGCGTCGGCCTGCCACGACTTCGCGCTCGACGGCTATTACGTGGCGTCCCTGGCGGAAAAGCCGCGGGCGGCCTACGCCGGGCTCCTGACCTTCGCTTCGAAGACCGGCCAGGTGCTCGCCGGCCCCGGCCTCATCTGGTTGGCCGGTCACTGGCACCATGCCGCCGGGACCACGTGGGCCGCGGCCTGGCAGCAGACCTTGGGAGTCGCGGTGACCTTGGCCGCGGCCTGCTTCCTCCTCAACGCCTACGCCTTCCGGCACGAGCCCGGCCTGCCCGCCCGGCCCAAGGTCGGGCTGGGCCGAACCTTGGCGGAATTCTTCCGCGACCGACGTTTCCTCGCGGTGCTCGGCCTGATTTGTTTCTACCGCGCCAGCGAAGTCCACCTCACCCGGGTCCTGCCGCTCTTCTCGATGGCGGCGCCGAGCGCCGGCGGACTGGGCTTCGATAACGAAAGTTTCGCCGTGCTCCGTCTTGTGACCGCCATCGGCGGTCTCGCGCTCGGAGGCTTGGTCGGCTCCCGGGTGGTGGCCCGCCTGGGCGTGGGCCGGGCGTTGCTCCCGTTGGGCGTCGCGATGCACCTGCCGCTGCTTGGCATCCTCTGGCTGGCGCACCACCCCGACGCCTCGCGCCTCCAGGTCGGGCTGCTCTACTTCGGCGAATATGTCGCCTATGGCGCCGGCGTGTGCGCGTTGCTGCTCGCGATGATGAAGTTCGCCGCCGGCCCGGAAGCCGCGGTCCGCTATGCCGCGCTCTCGACGCTGGCGCTGGTGGCGAATTACCTCCCGGGCTTCTGGGCCGGCGCGTTGGCGGCCCGGCTGGGCTACGCCGATTACTTCGCGTTCGCGCTCCTGCTGGCTCTCCCCGGCCTCGCGGTGACGCTCTGGGCCCGGCGCCACTTCGCGGATCCGGCCTGATCAGTTCTTGGGCAGGACGATGAGCTGCTGGGCGAGTTTGGCATCCAGATAGCGGCGGGCGAAACCTTGCACGGCCTTCGCGTCGGTCAGGGCCATGCGTCGCTCCCACTCGGCGTCGAAATTGGCGCCGAGCCCCGCGACCTCGCGGATCAGGGCCCCCTGCAGGCGGGCGCCGGCCGACTGGCGCCCCTGGCGACGCGCCACGCGCATCCGCCGCTTGGCGGCCTCGATCTCCTCCGGCTGGAAGTCGCCCCGGCGCAACCGCGCGAGTTCCGCCTGCATCTCCGCGACGACCGCCTCGGCCATGCCCGGAGCCGTGCCGGCGTAGAGGTAGAACATGCCCTGATCGACCACCTCGACGCGGTTGGCGCCGACGAAATAAGCCATGCCCTTCTCCTCGCGCACGCGTCGGAACAGGCCGCTGGCCATGCCCGAAAGCAGCTCCTCGGTGACGCTGGCGGCGACGACGGCATCCGGACCGAACCCGCAATGCGGGAAAGCGATGGCGACGACCGCCTGCTCGCCCTGCGCGTGCTCGACCACCGCGCGAGCGGGACCGGGCGCATGGGGCGCCAGGCCGCGGGCCGCGAACGGGACCTTCGGCAAGGTGCCGAAGCGCGCCTGCGCGAACTCCAGCGCCTGCCGGCGATCGAAGTCCCCGGCGATACCGACGACGAGGTTACCCGCCACGACCAAGGCCTGATGGGCCGCACCGAGGTCGGCCGCCTGGATCCGCGCCAGCGTCTCGGGCGTACCGATCGGGTCGACGCCGAGCGGGTGCTCGCCGAAGAACTGCCGCAACAGACGCAGGCGCGCCTTCTCGACGATATCATCCTCCGCGTCCTTGCAGGCCGTGATCACCGCGGCCCGCTCGAGTTCCACCGTCGCCGGGAGGAACTTCGGGCCCAGCACGCCGTCGGCCACGAGTTCCGACAAAGCTCCGAAATCGGAACTCAGGGCCTCGCCCCACAGGCCGCAGGAGATCTGCGACCCGACGTCGGCGAAGGTCGCCCCCATCGCGTCGACGGCCTGGGCGACCTCCTCCTTGGAACGACGGACGGTATCGCGGGTGAGCAGCGTCGCGAAAAGCCCGGTGGTGCCGCGGGTAGCGGCCTGCTCGTAGGCGGGGCCGGCGGCGAGGAAGACGCCGATCGCGGTCTTCGGGATGGCCGCATCCTGCTGCAACACGACACGGACGCCGTTATCGAGCGTCAGCACCTCGAACCGCTCCGGCACGACCGCCGGAGCGCGGGCGACCGCGACCGGCGCCGCCGCGGCCCGGCCGCGCAGCGTGCCGTAGGTGACCGCCTCGGGGCGGAGCCAGCGCCGGGCCTCCCGGGCCAGGTCCTCCGCCGTGAGCCGGGCGAGCTCCTCGACGCCCCGCCGCGGCCAATGGATGTCGTGCCCCACGCAAGCCGCATAGGCGGAGCGACCGACCAACCCATGGATATTCTTCTGCCCGTTGACCATCGAGACGGCCGCCTGACGGCGGACCTTCGCGAATTCCGCCGGGGTCACGCCGCGTTGCAGGAGACGATCCACCACCTCGCGGAGCGCGGACTCGACCTGGGCGGAGTCGGCCTCGGCCTCGCCGGCCCAGCCGAACCAGGCGAGGCCGTGCTCGCGGATGCCGAAGGCGGAGGCGTCGATCGAATGGACCAGCTTGCGGCGTTCGCGGAGCTCATCCCAGAGCAGCGAGCTGTTGCCGGAGCCCAGCACGCCGAGGAAGAGATCCATCGCCAGCCGACCCTCCGCGAAAAGACCCGGTGCGGGCCAGCAGGCGACCCCCTTGGCCGTGCTCACGTCGCGCACGAGGTCGGTCCGGCGTGCGCCGGCCTGGGGGAGCTCGGTGACGGTGCCGACGGCCAGGACAGGACGGCGTTCAAAACGGCCGAACCAACGTTCGGCGGCGGCGAAGGCTTCGGCCGGCTCCATCGAGCCGCCCAGCGCCAGCACCGCGTTGCTCGGGACATAGCGGCCCGCATGGTAGGCACGCAGGTCGTCGGGGCGCAGACCGATGAACAGTTCGCGATGCCCGATGACGGGATGGCGCAACGGGTGCGCGCGCAGGGTCTCGGCCAGCACGGTCTCGGCCAGCACGGAGTCGTGCTCGTCGTCGCGCATCGCGATCTCGCGCAGGATGACCTCCCGCTCCATCTTCGCGTCGGCGTCGGTGATCAGGGGGTCGAAGACCATGTCGGAGACGGCCTCCATCGCGGTCTCGAAACCCTCCTGCGGCGCGTCGACGTGGTAGACCGTCCGGTCAAAGGTGGTGTAGGCGTTCGCATAGCCGCCGGAACGGTGCACGGCCTCGGTGAGCTCCCGGTTGCTGAAGCGTCCGGTGCCCTTGAAGACCATGTGCTCGAGGTAATGCGAGATCCCCGAGCCTTCCCAGCGCCCCTCGTGGACGCTGCCGGTCCGGACCCAGGCCTGCACGGTGCACAGGCCGATGCCGGGACGATGGGAATAAAGGACCTCCAGGCCGTTCGGCAGGACGCGTCGCTCGGGCAAGGGGCCGGCGATCTGCGCGAAACTGAGGCCTTCGAGGTACGACATGGTGCTTGTATGCCTCCGCTCCGGCCGGGCGCAAGCGCCCCTTCGACGGCCGCGGCCGCGACACCGACCGCGCCCATGGCTTCGCCGCCGCGGGGGCCAACCCGGCCTGAATCGAGGTTGAAAAAGACCCCCACCCCTGTATCCCCGAACCTTCCGCCATGTATATCCCGCCCGAAACCCGCGCCCACCTGGAGGAAGTCGAGCGTCGCGCCGGCCACCTCTGGAAGTTCCTGGACGTCCCGGGCAAGCAGGCGGCCATCGCCCGTCTGGAGGAACAGATGGGGGCCGCCACGTTCTGGGACAGCCAGAAGGCCGCCCAGAAGGTCATCGCGGAGTGCAACGGCTACAAGAACACCGTCGGCCCGCAGGTCGCTTTCCGGCGGAAGATCGATGACGCCAAGACCTTGGCGGAGCTGATCGCGGAATCCCCCGATGGCACGGCCGACGCCGAGCTCGAGGAACTGCGCGCGCTCGCCGAGACGCTCCTGGTCGAGGTCGCCGACATCGAGATCGCGGCCTTCCTGTCCGGCCCCCACGACAAGTCCAACGCCATCGTCACCGTCAAGGCGGGCGCCGGCGGGACGGAGTCCAACGATTGGGCGGACATGCTCTTCCGCATGTACACCCGCTGGGCCGAGCGCCGCGGTTTCAAGGTCGAGATCGAGGACATCGCCGAAGGCGAAGGCGCCGGCATCAGCCTCGCGACCTTCCGCCTCGAAGGACCGAACGCCTACGGCTACGTCAAGGCCGAGCGCGGCGTCCACCGCCTGGTCCGCATCTCCCCGTTCGACGCCAACGCCCGGCGGCACACCTCCTTCTGCTCCGTCGACGTGGTGGCCGAGATCGACGACGACATCGACATCGAGATCAACGAGGCGGACCTGCGCGTCGACGTCTACCGTTCCAGCGGCAAGGGCGGCCAGCACGTGAACAAGACCGAGTCCGCCGTCCGCCTGACGCACATCCCGACCGGCCTCGTGGTGGCCTGCCAGCGCGAACGTTCCCAGGTCAAGAACCGCGCGCTCGCCATGAAGATCCTGCGCGCCCGCATCTACGAGAAGACCCTCGACGACAAGCGCGCCGAGATGGAGAAGTACTACGGCGAGAAGGGCGACATCGGCTGGGGCAACCAGATCCGCTCCTACGTCTTCCAGCCTTACCAGATGGTCAAGGACCTGCGGACCGGCGTGGAGACGGGTAATATCCAGGCGGTGATGGACGGCGATATCGACGCCTTCATCAACGGTTGGCTGCGCGCCGGCGGTCCCCGCACCCGCAACAAGGACATCAAGATCGAGGACTGACCTCGCGCCCGTCATGCCCTCCCGGGAAACGCTCCGACAGAAGCTCCTCGATCCCCCGCTCTTCGCGGAGAAGATCTGGAAACTCTCGCCCGAGCCCTGGCCGATCACCGCCGCCCAGCTCCGCGAGCTCAAGCTCATCGGCGCCGCCTGCCTGAGTTACCAGCGGGCCCTCGAGCGTCTCTACGTCCGCTCGGCCACGGACAGGAAGATCCTCCGCAACCGCGAGATCCATGCGCCCTGGGTTGCCCAGTACCTCGATCGGCATAAGCCACCGGGCCTGGTCGAGCACGGCCGGCACCGCGCGGTCAAGGGCCAGCACCCGCTGGTGCTGCGGCCCGACCTCCTGATCACCGAGCAAGGCTTCACGATGACCGAGCTGGACAGCGTCCCCGGCGGGGTCGGCCTCACGGCCTACCTCAACGAAGTCTACGCGGAAGACTACCCGGAGGTCATCGGCGGCCTCGGCATGCCGGCGCGCTTCCAAGCCATGCTCGGCCGGCTCGTGCCGGGCGAACGTTTCCCCACGGTCGCCATCGCCGTGAGCGAGGAGGCCGCGACCTACCGCCCCGAGTTCGAATGGCTGGCCGAGAAACTCCGCGGCCTGGGCCACGACGTGCATGTGGTCGATCCCTCCCAAGTGATGAAGATGGGCGACGAGTCCTTCATCCCGCTCCACGGCGCCCCGACACGCATCCACGTGCTCTACCGGTTCTTCGAGCTGTTCGACCTCGCCAACGTCAAGAGCGCCGACGGCATCTTCGCGGCCGTCGAAGCGGGCAAGCTGGCGTTGACCCCGCCGATGAAGGCCTTCCAGGAGGAGAAGCTCGGCTTGGCGCTCCTGCACCACCCCCAGCTGTCCGAATTCTGGAAGGAGCACCTGCCGGAGGATCATCGCGAGGCGCTGCTGCGTATCGTCCCGCGCACCTGGATCATGGAGCAGGGCGAGCTGCCGCCGACCGCGGTGCTCCACGCCCCCACGGTGGGCGGCCAGCCCATCCGGGACTGGCACGAGCTCGCCGAGGCCAGCCAGCGCGAACGCAACCTCATCATCAAGGCCAGCGGCTTCCATGAGACCGCCTGGGGCGCCCGCAGCGTCACCCTCGGCAGCGACGTCTCGCGCGACGAGTGGCTCGAGGCCATCGAGCATGCGCTTGACCCGGAGAACGACACCTTCCACGTGATGCAGGAGTACCATAAGCCCTCCCGCCTGAGCCACCCGGTCTACGCGGACGATGGCACCGTGACCGCGGCGGATGGGCGCGTCCGGCTGTGCCCCTATTATTTCGTGGACGGCGACACGGTCGAACTGACCGGCATCCTCTCGACCTTCTGCCCGGCGGACAAGAAGATCATCCATGGCATGCGCGATGCGGCCTTGCTGCCCTGCCGGCTGGTCCCCTGAGGCCTGACCGCCCTTGCCTCCGGTGGGTTTTGCCACCAGATTAGGGACATGCGACTCCTCTCCTGCTTCCTGCTCTGCCTCGGCGGCCTCCTCGCCGACCTCGATGCCGCGCAGCGTACCAAGGTCGACCTCGTCAACCTGTCGTCCGAGATCAAGGCGGGCGGGAAGTCGCTGATCGCGGTCCGCTTCCGCTGCGACGACCACTTCCATATCTACTGGAAGAACCCCGGTGACGCGGGTCAGTCCCCCGCGATCGCCTGGAAGGAAACCGCCGGGACGAAGGCCGGTCCCTTGCTGTACCCCGGCCCCATCCTGCTGGACCAGAGCGGTGTCTACAACTTCGTGCACGAGCACGAGACCTTGCTGCTGATGGAACTCGACGTCCCGGCCAGCGCGAGCGGCGAGCTCAAGCTGAAAGCTCATGTCGAGTGGCTGGAATGCGACGACAAAGGCTGCTACCCGTTCGAGCAGGATGTCGCCCTGACCGTCAAGGTCGGCCCGGGCAACACGCCGTATCCCCATGAACCCAAACTCTACCCGGACTTGCGTCCCGTCGTGGCCGCCGACTTCCGCGTGGAAGGCGAGCAGCTGACGGTCCGCCCCGTCGCCGGCGCCAAGGTCGACCTGTCCAAGACGTGGTTCCCCGAGCGCGGCTTCCTCAGCCCGGGCGCGGTCTTCAAGCAGAAGCGTGACGCCACGTCCCTTGCCTTCAGCCTGCAGGAGGCCCCGGAGAAACTGACCGACGGCCCCGTCAGCTTCGTCGGCCCCGACGGCGCCGGCGGCTTCGTCCGCCTGCTTGCCAGCGCCGCCACCGGTCAAGGGGTCGGCGCGCCGCTACCGTCCCCCGCGGCCCCTCCCGTCAAAGGCACGTCGGATTGGCAGCCTTGGTCGCCCGAAGCCCAGGCCCAAGCCCTGGCCGCCGGCAAGACCGTCTACGTCGATTTCACCGCACGCTGGTGCGCGAGCTGTCAGGTCAACAAGCGCGTGTACACCCAGCCGGAGGTCGCCGCGGCGTTGGCCAAAGACGGCGTGGTGCTGATGAAGGCGGACTGGACCCGGAAGGACGAGGTCATCACCGCGGAACTGAAGCGTTACGAACGCGAGGGCGTGCCGCTCAACGTGTTCCTCCGCAAGGACACCACGCCCGCGGTGCTGTCCGAATTCCTGACGGGGGACGAGGTGCTCGCCGCGCTCGCCGCCGTCCGCTCCGGCCGCGCCTACCAGGCGACCGCGACCCAGCACGGCTACGGCGTCTGGCTGCTCCTGGCCTTCGGCGGCGGCGCGTTGCTGAACCTGATGCCCTGCGTGTTCCCGATGATCGGCCTCAAGGTGCTGGGCTTCGCCAAGGAGGCCGGCGCCGCGCGCGCCACGGTGATCCGCCATGGCCTGCTCTACTCCGTCGGCGTCGTGCTGAGTTTCCTCGCCCTCGCGGGGCTGATCCTCGCGCTGAAGGCCGGCGGCGGGTCCGTCGGCTGGGGTTTCCAGATGCAGTCGCCCGGCTTCGTCCTCGCGACCTGCGTGCTCATGGTGACGCTCGGCCTCAGCCTGGCGGGCGTCTTCGAGATCGGCACCGGCCTCGCCGGCACGGCCGCCAACGCGGAAGGCAAAGGCGGCTCCGCCGGCGCCTTCTTCTCCGGTGTCCTCGCCACCGCCGTCGCCACGCCTTGCACCGCGCCCGGTCTCGGCGCCGCCCTCGGCTTCGCCTTGGACAAGCAACGTTCTTCCGGCGAGACCCTGCTCTTCTTCACCGTGATCGGGCTGGGCATGGCCTTGCCTTACCTGCTGCTCTCGGCCTTCCCGCGCCTGGCCGCCCTCCTCCCGCGCCCGGGCGAATGGATGGAGACGCTCAAGCAGGCCATGGCTTTCCCGCTCTTCGCCTACGCCCTCTTCCTGCTCTGGGTGCTGTCCGCGCTCGTCGAGGAAGCCAGCTGGGTCCGCGACGCGTCGCTCGGCCTGGCCGTGATCGCCGCCGCCTGCTGGGTCTGGGGACGCTGGGGCGCCCCGCACCGCACGGACCGCGAGCGGCTGGTCGGCAAGGCCGTCGCGGCGCTGCTCTACGTCGGTACGCTTGGCTACCTTTACGGGACGCTCGCCTGATCGCGTACGCGCGGAAGGTCGTCAACAAAAAGGCCCGCCGATCGGCGGGCCTTTTACATGACCGAAAGACCGCTGACTCAGAGGGCCGTCACCGGGCCGGGAGCCGGACCGGAGACCGGCGCCTTGGCCGGAGCAGCCTTGCCGGCGGCCGGAGCTGACGGAGCGGCGGCACCGCCACGGGTGAAGTAGTTGGCGTCGACGACGACGGCCTTGCGATCCTTGGCGCCGGACTGACGGCCGGCGGCGGACTTGTCGGCCTGCTGCTCGCCGAGACCAAGCACTTCGCTGTCGGCGGGATTGCAACCGAGCTTCACCAGGTAATCGCGGACCGACTGGGCACGCTTGTCGGACAGACCAAGGTTGTATTCCTCGGTGCCGAACTGGTCGGTGTAGCCGACGATCAGCAGCTTGGTCGCCTTGGCCTTGCCGGCGGCGGCGTCGAGCTTGGCGCGCTCGGCGGCGCTGACGGTGTACTGGTCGAAGTCGAACTGGACGGTGACCAGGATCGCTTCCGGAGGAATGACGCCATCGCGGGCTTTTTGGGCCGCGTCGCGGAGGGCGTCCGAACCGAGGAGATTAAGGTCAGTCGCACCACCGTTGCCGCCGGCCGTCGTGGCGCCGGTGTAATCGGTGGGCATACGAGACGGACCACAGCCGACAAGGAAGGCGGCGGCCAAGAGGGGGAGAGTGAAGCGCTTCATGGGTGTAACCGGATAAAAGGCGGGGCAAAAGAGGTCGGCAAGCCTTGACTGGCTTAGTAGCGGCGGACTTTGGGGTCGATCTTGAGCGACCAGGCGTCGATGCCCCCCTGCACATTGGCGACCTGGGCATAGCCTTTGGCCCGCAGGAACTGCGTCACCTTCATGCTGCGACCGCCGTGGTGGCAATGGACCAGCACCGGGACATCGCGGGGAATCTCCGCCAACCGCTCCGGCACCGTGTTCATCGGGATCAACTTGGCCCCGGGGAGCTGACAGACCGCGAACTCGCCCGGCTCCCGGACATCCAGGAGGAAGGGTGGCTGAGGGGAAGCGAGCAGACGGTGGGCTTCCTCGATGGAAACCTCCAGGGGATAGGCGGACATGGTGGGCGGGGAAGAAAGAGGGTTGGACGCGCAGGTCGCCGCGTAGCGGGCGGGCTCCAGTTGTCGGATCGCGGGATGGGGGCCGCAGACCGGGCAGGCGGGATCGGCTGCGAGCCGAAGGGCCCGGGAAACCCCGGCGGCCAGGTCGACGACCTGGAGGCGCGATTCCTGGCGCTGGCCGAGCAGCAGAGCGATGACTTCCGAGGCCATCCACGAGCCGATGACGCCGCAGGTGGCGCCGAAGACCCCGCCCTCCGCGCACGTGGGCACGCTGGACGGATCCGGCATCACCGGGTAGACGCAGCGGTAACAACCGGCGCCCGGCAGGAAAACACCGACCTGCCCTTCGGTGCGCAGCACGCTGCCATGGACGAGCGGCTTGCGGCCGAGCACGCAGGCATCCGCCGCCAGGAAACGGGTCGGGAAATTGTCGGTACCGTCGACGACGAGGTCGTAACGGGCGACCAGGTCGACCGCGTTCTCCGCGGTGAAACCTTCCGGGTGGAGGACGATGGTCAGACCCGGGTTGACTTCGGCGAGGGCTTCCGCCGCCGAGATCGTCTTGGGTAGGCCCAAGGTATCGAAACCGTGCAGGATCTGACGGTGCAGGTTGGAGACCTCCACCTTGTCCGGATCGGCGATGCCGAGGGTACCGACGCCGGCGGCCGCGAGGTAGAGCCCGACCGGCGAACCCAGACCGCCGGCCCCGAGCAGGAGGACTTTGGCCGCGCGCAACTTCAGTTGCCCCGCCTCACCGACCCCGGGCAGACGGAGTTGACGCGCATAAAGGGCGCGCTCGTGCTCGGTCAGGCGTGGCTCCGCGGACATGCCACCATGGAGACCGCGGACGCGGCGGTGTCAAACCCCTCCCCGATGCGGTTCGGGTTGAAATCAGGACCGGACCCGCCCAGCGTGCGGCGTGTCCTCGGTCTACCTCGGCATCGACTATGGCGCCAAGCGCGTCGGCCTGAGCCATGCCGACAGCCTGGGGTTCGCCTTCCCGCTCCCGGCGGCGGTGGCCCCCGAGGCCGAGGAACGCTTCGCCCAGATCGGCCGGGAAATCGCCCGTCTCCGGGTGACCCAGCTCGTCCTCGGTTATCCGCTGTCGGTCGAGGGCGAGCGGACGAAGCGCTGCGACGAGGTCGACGCCTTCGCCGCCGAACTGACCCGTCGGTTCGGACTGCCCATCGAGCTGGTCGACGAGGCGCTGAGCAGCCAGGCGGCCGACGAACTGGGCGGGCGCCGCAAGCCGCGCTCCGCCCAAGAGCGCCGCGACCAAGCCCGCAGCGGCGAACGGGATTCCCGGGCGGCGGCGGTGCTGCTGCAGGATTTCCTGAACAGCCGCGGCATCGGCGCGACCCTCTGACATGGGCAAACCGCTCAAGTCCATCCTCCAGCCGGAGCGCTTCCTCGCGACGATCGCCTACGACGGTACGGACTTCCACGGCTGGCAGGTCAATCCCAACCAGCGGACCGTGGAGAGCACGATCGAGGAGCGGCTCTCGCGGATCTTCCGCACGCCGATTGATGTCCACGGCAGCGGCCGCACCGACGCGGGCGTGCACAGCGTCGGCCAGCGTTTCCATTTCGACGCCTTCTGGCCCCACCCGGCCAAGCACCTCGTCTTCGCGATCAACTCCTGCGAACAGGAGGGCCTCCTGATCACCGACCTGCGCCGGGTGCCGGCCGACTTCCATTGTCGGCATTGGGCCAAGGGCAAGCGCTACCGGTATGAAATCTGCCAAGGCTGGCCGCCCCCCTGGGAGGCGCGCTACTGCTACGGCACCGGCAAGCGCGTCCTCGACCCACGGCGGATGCGCGCCGCCGCCAAGTTGCTGCTCGGCACCCATGATTTCCGCGCTTTCAGCGGCACCCATGCGCAAGGCATGGATCACGAGAACCCCGTGAAGGATCTCCGGCGGCTCGATATCGCGGTACGCGGAGAACGGATCACCATCACCACCGAGGCAAGCGGGTACCTGTACAAGATGGTGCGCCGGCTGGTCGGCGGGCTCATCCGCGTCGGCGAAGGCAAGCTGCCGCCGGAGCGGTTGGCGGCCTACCGCGACGAGGGCGTCATCACGGCGGAAATCCCGACGGCTCCGGCGCGCGGTCTTTTCATGGAGAAAGTCTTCTACGACCCGGCGGACCTCAAGATGCGACGCCGACCTTGAGCGAGGGATGAAACCCGCAGTCTCGACCGCGGGCCGCCGGGGCCCCGTCCGGTAAAGGCTTAGTGTACGGACCCGCTTAATCTTCCATTAAGTCGCTCTTGGTTATCCTTTGCGCATGTACGCCCTCCCCTCCTGGCTCCCCGCCGCGCTCGCCTGCCTGGCCACGCTCACGCTGCCCGCCGCCGAGGAACCACGCGGCAAGGGCGGCAAAGGGGGGCAAGGCGGCGAGACACCGAAGGGCGCGATCGACCTGGTCACCGCCGCCAAACCGAATCCGAACCCGGCGCCGGCGTTCACGCTGAGCAGCCCGGCGCTCAAGGACGGCGGCGTGCTTCCGACGGAATTCACGGGGGACGGCGCCGGCGCCAGCCTGCCGCTGAGCTGGAGCAATGTGCCGCGCGGCACCGTCTCGCTCGCGCTGGTGATGCACCACCTGGACCCGGAGGGAAAGACGAAGGTCTACTGGCTGGTGGTCGACATCGACCCGAAGAAGACTTCCGTCGCGAAGAACGCCTCCGACTTCGGACGACTGGGCCTGAGCACCGTCCATGACCGCGTCGAGTACGCCCCGCCCCATTCCAAGGGTCCCGGCCTCAAGAAGTACGTGCTCACCCTCTTCGCGCTATCCGCCAAGCCCAACCTGCCCGAGGCCACCCAGCCGGTCTCGCTCGAGACCTTGCTTCCCGCGATGAAAGGAAAGATCCTCGGCGCCGCCGACCTCACGGTCACCTACACCCGTCCCGCCGGAGCGTCCGAGGAGCCGGCGAGGCGTCCGGCCCGGCCGGGACAGCCGCGCGCCGCCGGCGGCAAAGGCGACTGACCGCTCGCTTGCGGGTTGCCTGCGAGCGGACCGGCGGCTACTCCCTGCGCGTGACCTTCCTGCGTCCGGTTTTCCTCGCCTGCGTCGCGCTCCTCGCGGCCACGTTGTCCGCCCATCCCGAATGGAAGCCGGCTTACTGCGTCGGCGTGATCGACGAGGAGCGGTTCGACCTGACCATCAAGTTCGATGTCCCTTCCTACCTCGTCGGCAAGCACCCGAAGGAAGCCACCGTCAAGGAGCTCGATGACCTGATGTTCGATGCGGGCCGGCTGCCCGCCGCCTACGCGCGCGAGCCGGCGGAGTTCCGGCGCGGGGTCCGCGTCTTCGTCGACGGCAAGGAGACGCCGGTCGAGCTCGTCGCGTTCCCGAACGCCGCCGAGGTCAAGGCCCAGTCCGCCAAGCAAGGCGAGGAGGAGCGCTACCCGGTCCTGCTCAACGCCAAGCTGCGCACCCGCATCCCCCGCGACACGGCCAAGGTGGAGGTGATATTCCCGCCCGCGCTCGGGACGGTGCTCACCAACCTCCGCCGCGGCATGGATTCGCAGGTGGTCATGAACGTGGCCCCGGGTGAGCGAGGGGAGTTCATCATCGGCGAAGTTCGTCTCACCCTCGGGGACTTCCTCCGCGAGGGTTTCGCGCACGTCATCCCCGACGGCTGGGATCACTGCCTCTTCATGCTGGCGATGTTCCTCGGGGCCGCCTCCCTCGCCCAAGCCTTGACGCGCTCCCTCGTCTTCACCCTGGGGCATGCCCTCACGCTCGGGCTGGTCGCTTCCGGCCTGCTGCCCCCCGTGGGCGACTGGATCGAACCGGTGATCGCCGCCACCATCGGCGCCGGCGGGCTGCTCGCGTGGCGGACCGGCGGGGCGGCTCGCCCCGGGACTTCGTCGCCGCAGCTGCTGATCCCGCTCGTCTTCGGCCTCGTGCATGGGCTCGGCTTCGCCGCGGCGGTCACAGGTCAGTTGGAGGACTGGGGGCGGACGCAGGTCGTCCAGCTGCTCATCGGCTTCAACGTCGGTGTCGAGCTGGCCCAGGTCGCCGTCATCCTCGCGGCCGCCGTGCTCCTGACTCTCGCCGCCAAGGCCCGCGCCGACGAGTCGCTCCTGCGCCGCACGCTCGGCGCCGCGATCGCCCTCGCCGGTTTCGGCCTGATGGCCTGGCGCGGCTGGGAACTTTGTTTCGGCTGAGACCGCTCAGAGGCGACCGACCGGACGCTTCCCGGCGTCGAGCGCGGCGCGTTCCTTCGCCGCCAGCTCCTTCAGCTGCGTCACGACTTCCGGGTGGGCGTCCTTGACATCGTTGCGCTCGGCGGGATCGGCCTCGAGGTCGAACAGCGCGAACCCGATTTCTTTCTGCTGGGTCTTCATCGGGGCGCCGTCGTGTTCCGCGGGCTTCATGTCGTCGTAGCTGCGGTAGGCGTGCGGCAGATGCAATTTCCAGCGGCCCTGCCGGATCGCCTCCAGCTTGTCGCCGTAGTAATAAGGGAAGACCTCGCGCGCCACCGTGCTCTCGCCGCGCAGGACCGGCAGGAAGGTACGTCCGTCGATGGGCTTGGCCGGCGCAGGGGCACCGCAGGCTTCGACCAACGTCGGCAGCAGGTCGAGATTCGCCGCGATCGCCCGGGTGGAGGAAGCAGGCTTCACCTTGCCGGGCCAGCGGATGATGAAAGGCACGCGCACGCCGCCCTCCCAGGTGGTGCCCTTGCCCTCGCGCAGGCCGCCTGTCACGCCGGCATGACGTCCGAAGTTAAGCCAAGGCCCGTTGTCGCTGGTGAAGATCACGATCGTATCCTGCGCGAGCCCCTTGCTCTCCAACGCATCGAGGACCCGACCGACGGTATCATCCAGCTCCGCCAAGGTATCCGCGTAAGGCGTCGGCCCCTTGCCCTTGAAATCCTTGGAAGCGCCGAGCGGGGTGTGCGGCATCGACGTGGCCAGGTAGAGGAAGAAGGGGCGGTCGACGGCATCCCGGATGAACTTGGTCGCGCGGAAGCCCTGCCTCACCGTCAGGAGATCCATGTCCACCCAGTCCTCCAGCTCGCCGAAGGGCACGCCATCGACGATGCGCGGAAGTTTCGGGTACATCTTCTTGCGGGACACATCACCCGGGTAATACCCTAACGGCCACATGTCATTGGAATAGGGAATGATCAGAGACTCGTCGAAACCCTGCTTGTCCGGCAGGAACGTCGGGGCATCGCCCAGGTGCCATTTGCCGACCACGCCGGTGCGGTAGCCGGCGCGACGGAAGAGCTCCGCCACGGTCTCCTCGTCGTTGTTAAGCCCGATCTTGGCCGCGGGCGGCAAAGCCGTCCCGCCCAGCCCCAGACGATTGGGATAACAACCCGTCAGCAAGGCGCAGCGGGAAGAGGTGCAGACCGCCTGGGCCACGTAGAACTGCTCGAAGCGCATCCCCTGCTTGGCCAGCTGATCGATCCGCGGTGTCTTGTTCTGGGTGGAACCGTAGCAACCTAGGTCACCCCAGCCAAGGTCGTCGGCCATGATGAGCACGACGTTGGGCGGCTTAGCCAGCAAGGAACTGGCAAAAACAATAAATAAGAGCCAGGCCGGGGTGCAGCGCATGCAATCCTTCTAGGTCACCCCACGCCGATTCCAAGCCCTTATTCAAGGGGCCGAACCGACTTCAGACCTGCAACCCGAGTTCCTTGCAGACGGCGGGATGCTTCCGCGCCTTGGCCTTGAACTCGTCGACCGAGAAATCCGCCACGATGAAATCGCCGTAGCGCAGGCTCGGGCACTTGGACTGCCCGGTCAGGGCGACCAACTGCCGCATTTCGTGCATGTTCGCCACGACATCACGGACGTCCAGCCTGACGCCTTGGGCCTCGAAGAAGGCCAGCGCCTCCGTACACCAGGGGCAGCCCGGCTTGGTGTAGAAAATCGGCAACGGCTGCGGCATGCCCCGAGCCAAGCGACCGCGGGGCTCCGTGGCAAGCCGTCGCGCGCGTGGCGCGTTGACAGCCCCGCGGACGGTAGGCAGAAAACGGGACTTCCCATGGAAACCATCCACGGCGCCCCTTCCTTCGTCCTGCGCACCCCCGAGGTCGAGCTCGCGGTGACCCGCACCGCCGGCCACCTCGCCCCGGTTCGCTTTCACTTCGGCGCCCTGACGGCGTCGCCCTACTCGCTCTCTCCCTGGACGCCGACCCAGATCGACCCCTCCCTGCCCAACCTCCTGCTCTACCTCCGCGGCGACTTCCTCTGCCTCCCTTTCGGCGGACAGCAGAGCGGCCCGCCCCACGGCGACGTCGCCAACGCCGACTGGTCCTTGGTCGAACAGACCGGCACCCACCTCCGCCTCCGCCAGACGGGCGCCGACACCGGCGCGACCGTGACGAAGACGCTGTCGCTGGTCCCCGGACACCACGCGGTCTACGCCGAGCATGTGATCGAGAACCTCTCCGGCCGCTGGAACTACGGCAACCACCCGGTCCTTGACCTTTCGGCCGTGCCGGAAGGGACCGGCCGCATCGCGACCAGCGCTTTCCGGTTCGGCTCGGTCTACCCCGGCGAATTCTCCAACCCCGCCAATGGCGAGTCAGGTGCCCTCCGGCCCAACGCCCGCTTCTCCCACCTGGCGGCGGTACCGACCAGGTCGGGCATGGACACCGACCTGACCCGCTACCCCGCTCGCCCCGGCTACGATGACCTGATCATGCTGGTCAACGCCCCCGCGACCGAGGAGCAGCCGTTCGCGTGGACGGCCGTCACCTTCCCGGGCTATGTCTGGTTCCAGCTGAAGGATGTCGCCGACTTCCCGGCCACCTTGTTCTGGCTCTCCAACGGCGGGCGCCCGGGTCACCCTTGGGAAAAGCGCCACCTCGGCCGCCTCGGCCTCGAGGAGGTCTGCTCGCACTTCTGCGATGGCGTCGACATCGCGCGCGAGGATCGCCTGGCCGCCGACGGCGTCCCGACCAGCCGCGAATTCCACGCCGGCACCCCGGTGCGTCTGGCCATCATCCAAGGCGCCGCGGCGATCGGCCAGTCCTTCGGGCAGGTCCGCTCCATCACCCCGGCCGG
>JACCDY010285949.1_pt1 | contig 35517 bp, 34 predicted proteins | sample 7446391 | NCBI WGS metagenome assembly JACCDY01 (sample SAMN15323451, study PRJNA562643) | freshwater metagenome | isolation source: river surface water | place: USA:Blue River Watershed | collected 2017-08-18 | reverse complement strand
GGCCGGTGGTGCAGGCGGTGCAGCGGGTGTTTCTGGAGGACTGGTTCTGGGCGGCGGATGAGATTCCCGAGTTGACGTGGAGCACGCAGGCGGAGCCTGCCGACCAGGTGGCGGCGATCATTCCCACCGGACCGGCGGATCCGGCGGACTCCTGGCAGTTGGTGGTCGCCGAGGCGGCGAATTCCGCGCGCTCGCGGCTGTGGATCACTTCGCCGTATTTCGTGCCCGACGAAGGGGTGCTGACGGCGCTGCAGGCGGCGGCGATCCGTGGGGTGGACGTGCGCATCCTGATTCCCGAGCGTGCCGATCACCTGCTGGTCTGGTTGTCGGCGTTCTCGTATTACGAGCAATCGATTCCCTACGGGATTCGTTTGTTCCGTTACGACCGCGGCTTCCTGCATCAGAAGGTGATGCTCATCGATCACCGAATGGCCTCGGTGGGCACTGCGAATCTGGACAACCGCTCGTTTCGCCTGAATTTCGAGATCACCGCGTTTTCGCCGGCGGCGACTTTTGTGGATCGGGTGGCGCGCATGCTGGAGGCTGACTTTGCGCGCGCGAGGGAGGCCAAAGTCGAGGACTTCACGCAAAAGCCGTTCCTGTTCCGGGCGGCGTGCCGGGCGTCGCGCTTGTTGGCGCCGGTGCAGTAGGGTGCTTCACCCGTTGATCTCGCGGCGTAGCGACGGTTGCTGGCGCAGGATGTTGCTGAGCATGGCGCGGCAGTGGCTGTAGCGCGTCCGTTGGCTGAGCATCTGGGCGCTGCGTCTGAACGACCCCCATTGGACCACCTCGACCTCGACATTGCGACGGCCCCAGTCGCGCATCATCGACTTGCTGGGCTTGTAGATGTCGATGGTTCCGGTGCCGGTGAGTGCCGATCCGTAGTCGTCGATGACGAAGAGTTGCGGCAGTCCCTTGATCCGGAAGGTGGTGCCGAGCGGGTAGAACGACCAGTCGGCGGCGGCGCTGCGGATCTTGCTGCCATACATCAGGCGGGTGCCGGAGGCGCTCTTGTTGCCGTAAACCTTGTGGTCCCATTCCGAGCAGGTGTAGGCCGTGGTGCGGACGATGCGGCTGCGGTCGCTGAACGGGTAGACCGGCATTGCGTGGCGGTCTTTGGGCAGGCTGGCGGCGCGGGCGAGCACGCGGCTCGACGGCTGGCTCAGCTGGAAGCTGTCGTTGCCGAGGTAACCGTCGATTTTGCTCAGCCCCCGGGGGGCGCAGCTGACTGCCGAGAAGGCGGCGGCCAGGGCAAGCAGGGGATAGAGGAGACGGCGGCTCATGCGGGACGGAAAGCCATGGTCTAGGCGAGCTTGCCGCCCGCGGCAACCGCAAAATCCGCGGAGTCAGCGTTGGGCGGCGGGCAACCAAGGTCGAGCCCCCATACTACGGGCCCCGGCGGTCCGGAAAAATCCGTCGAGCCCGGCTGGCCGGAGTGCCAGGTCGGCCAAGGCGTCCCCGGCGCGGCCCCAACGCCAGCGGAAGCCGGCGTCGATCAAGCGCCTCGGCATGGCCCAGCGGCTTTTGAGGATCAGCTCGGCTTCGGTGCGCAGCAGGACGGCGCCGATGTTGAGCATCCAGCGGCTGGCCGGCAATCCCAGCGGCATGCCGACGACTTGGCGGAAGTGGCGCATCAGCTCGCGGTTGGTCGGAAAGTCGGGGGCGGTCAGGTTGACCGGGCCGTCGATCAGGCCGTCGGCGACGATCAGCCCGACAGCCCGCAGGAAGTCGTCCATGTGGATCCAGGACACCCGTTGCGTGCCTTTGCCCATGGTGCCGCCGAGGCCGACGGTGGTGAGTTTTTGCAGCACGTCGAAGACGGTGTCGGGTTCGTTGGCGAGCACCATGCCGGTGCGCAGTGCCACCTTGCGGGTTTCGGCGGGCACCGGGCTGGCGAAGAACGCGTCTTCCCATGCGCGGGCGACTTCACAGGAGAATCCGGTGCCGGCCTCGCCGCGCCATTCGTCCTGTGCTTTGTCCTCGGCATGGCGGTAGAGGGTGGCGGTGCTGGAGTTGATCCAGACTTGTGGTGGCACCCGGCAGTCACGGATCGCTTCGCCGATCACGCGGGTGCTCTCGACCCGCGATTGCAGGATCGCGTGGCGGTTGGTCTCGCTGTAGCGGCAGTTCACGCTGCGGCCAGCCAGATTGATCACGGCTTCAGCGCCCTCCAGCGCCAGTGTCCAGGGTCCGGGGTGTTTGGCGTCCCACTCGAGGAACATGCCGTCGCCGCTCCAGCCCTTGCGGTTGCGGGCGATGGCGACCACCTCCTTCCCCTGACGGGCGAAGTAGCGGCAGAGGTAGCGGCCGAGAAAGCCGTTGGCGCCGAAGATGACCACGGAGCGTGTAGTGGTGTTCATGAGTTTTGGGGGGTGATTGAATTGCTGCTGCATTTGATCAGGGTGCGCGTGCCGCTGATCGCGATGATGCTCGCGATCAGCGCCACGATCATCCACTGCCACATCCATGCACCGCCATAGATGGTCCAGATCACCGCGTATGCCAGGGCCGTGAGCGTGAAGACGATGCAGCTGATGGCAGCGTAGTGAAGCGATGGCCGGATCGACGGCCGCCTGATGATCAGCCCGAAGTAATAGGGGATGCCGATGATGAGGTAGGCGGGTAGGATGTAAACCACCGCAAACAGGATGGAGTAGCAGACCCAAAAGCTGAGGATGTCCCGAGTCGACCATTCGCCTTCGATCATGGATCCCACGACCAGCACCCCGAGCAGCAATCCCACCAGCATGCCGCAGGCATGGAGGTAGGAAATACCGAGGTTCCTGAAGTGGTTCATGAGGATCAGGGTTGTGGTGCTCTGGTGTCCGGGCTTCAGGCGGCGGGGATTGCCGGCGGCGTGCTGCGTTTGCCTTTGCGGCGCATCTTGTCGAAGTTGAACATGTTGAAGAAGTGCATGCCGCCGAGCACCAGCGTGACGACGCCGAGTTTGGTCGCGCTGTATTCGATCGCGCCGACCAGATTGGTCGGCTTCTCGCCGCGGCTGAGGAAGAGCAGGATGAAGCCGATGTTGATCAGGTAGAAGCCGACGACCAGCAGGTGGTTGACGGCATCCGCGCGTGCTTCATCGCCGTGGAAGGCGTCGATGAGAAACAGTCGTCCGTTCTTGTGCAGCGTCTTGGCGACCCAGACGGTGAGGCAGAGGCTGATGAGCGTGTAGGCGGCGTAGGTGAGGATGGCGGTGATCATGGGATTGAATATTGAATGATGATTATTGATTATGGGTTGGTCATGCGGAGTTGCGGCTTTCCGGTCTTCTGTCTTTTGTCTTCAAGCCTTGTGTCTCCCGGCTTCAGCCGAGCAGCTTTGCCGCCATCTTGACGGCGAAGCCGTGCTGCATCGACGAGACTTTGTCGGAGAGGGCGGAGGCAAAGCTGACGAACTCTTCGAGTTGCTTGATCTGCTGATGGAAGGCCTTGCCTTCCTTGGTGGCGATCCCCTTGCTGTCTTCCGCACACCGGCGCAGGACCTCAAGCGCGGGCTCCATCTCGCGGCGTTTGCGCTCGCGCACGACGGTGGTGAAGATCTTCCACACGTCCTTTTCGGCCTCGAAGTATTCGCGGCGCTCGCCAATGCGCATGATGCTGCGGACCAGCCCCCAGGCGATCAGCTCCTTGATGTTGGTATGGGCGTTGCCGCGGCTGATCTTGAGGGTCGCCATCACCTCGTCGGTCGAGAGCGCCTCGGGTGAGGTCATCAGCAGGGCGTGGATCTGGGCCATCGTGCGGTTGATGCCCCACTGGCTGCCCAGGGCTCCCCACTGGACGACGAATTCCTCACGGGTGACTTGCAGTGCGTCCGGTTTTTCTTTCATCGCTTTCAGTAAATACTGAAAGTTTAGAAACGACAAGCGGAAAGATGGAAAAAGATCAGGAGGGGATCAGGGCTTCCGGCGACTGGGTAGCGGGCAGCCGCCGTCGCCCGTTGGGCTATGGCAGGCCAAGGAATGCCTGCGGTCCCAGGGGCTTGTTCCATCGGCGGTCTCAGCGGCGTTTGCCGCGGCCGGGTTTGCCGGGTCCTTTGCCGCGGCGTTTTTGCAGTGCCTTGTGGTGGCCGGGTTTGACCGGTGGACCAGCTTTGCCGGGGGCTTTGGCGGCGCCGGTTTTCTTGCCGTGGTGTTTTTTGGGTGGGGGTCCGCTGGGTTTGGCGTGGCGCAGCGGTCGGCTGGAGGTGGCGGTCGGTTCACCGGCGACGGCGAAGTCGACGAAGCGTTTTTCGAGGTCGAGGCCGATGACGATGAGTGGCACGCGCATGCCGATCTGGATCAGTTTGCCATCGCTGGAGACCCAGGCGCCGCGGTGGCCTTCGAGGCGCCAGCGGCCTTCGGGCAGGTCTTCGCGTTTGACCACGCCGCGCATGCCCATGTCGGGCACTTCGACCATCAGTCCCATCGGCCGGACATCGGTGATGATGCCGTCGAATTCGTGCGGGTCGTGCATTTCGGCGACGCGCTGCAGGTATTCGTAGAGTTTGATCTGTTTGGTTTCCGATTCGGCTTCGGCCGAGTTGCGTTCGGTGTCCGAGATGCGCCGCGCGATTTCGATCAGTTCGCGGTAGGGTGGCGTGTGGTCGATGCGTGCGGGTGGATTGGCGAGCAGCGGTTGCAATGCGCGGTGGACGATGAGGTCGGCGTAGCGGCGGATCGGGCTGGTGAAGTGGCAGTAGTCGGTTTTGGCCAGTCCGTAGTGGCCGATCGGGTCGGCCGAATAGGCGGCGCGCTTGAGGCTTTTGAGCAGGCCGAGTTTGATGATGTGTTCCTCGGGTGTGCCTTTCGCGCTATCGAGCAGTTTCTGGATGTGGTCGCGATTGGTGAGGTCGCCGGGTTGGTAGCCGTGGAGTTTGGCGGTCTCGGTGTAATCCATCAGGCGCGACGGATCGGGATCTTCGTGGATCCGATAGATGCACGGTTTGCTGCGTTCGCGCAGGATTTTTGCCACCGCTTCGTTGGCGGCGAGCATGCATTCCTCGATGAGTTGGTGGCTTTCGGTGTGGATCACCGGGTCGGCGGCGCAGGCGCGGCCGGTCGAGTCGAGACGGATCTTGATTTCCGGCATCTCGAGGTCGAGTGCGCCGTTGTCGAAGCGGCGTTTGCGCAGGCGCGAGGCCATCTTCCACGCTTCGCGGACCATGGTGGCGAGTTGCGGGTCGGAGCCATCGGGTGCGGCTTGGCCGTCGAGGATCGCCTGGGCTTGTTCATACGAGAGCTTGGCGCGGCTATGGATCACCGCATTGACGAAGCGGGCGCGCAGGATTTCGCCATTCGGTCCTACGTCGAGCAATGCGCATTTGGTCAACCGGTCGACATTCGGTTTGAGCGAGCAGATGCCGTTGCTCAGTTCGACCGGCAGCATCGGCAGCACGCGGTCGGCGAGGTAGGTCGAGTTGCCGCGTTTGACCGCCTCCTTGTCCATCGGGCTGCCCGGTTTGATGTAGTGTGAGACATCGGCGATGTGGACGGCGAGTTTCCAGCCGTCGCGGTGGCGTTCCACCCAGATCGCGTCGTCGTGGTCCTTGGCGTCGGCGGGGTCGATGGTGATGACCAGTTGTGGCCGCCAGTCCTCGCGGCGGGCGATTTCCTCGGCATCGGGGCATTCGGGCACGGCGCGCGCTTCGGTGAGCACTTCTTCGGGGAACGAGGTTGCGAGGCCGAAGCGGTGGATCACGCCGGTCATGTCGACTCCCGGATCGCCCGGCCAGCCGAGCACTTCGATGATGCGTCCGAGCGGGGCACCGCCGGACTGCCAGTTGCCGAGGTCGACGACCACCAGTTGGCCGGGTTGCGCGGTGGTGTCGCCACCGATGTCGATGCGGCCGTCGATCGCCTTGTCATCGCAATCGACCCACGCGAAGCCCTTGGCTTGCTGGAAAATGCCGACCACGCGGCCCGAGCGGCGGCTGAGGACCTTGAGCACTTTGCCGCGGGTTTCCTGTGGCTCGCCGCCGAAGCTGCGGCCTTTGCGTTTGGCTTCCGGCTGGATCAGCCCGAGCAGCACGCGGTCGCCGTCGAGGGCGGTGCCGCAGTCGCGGCGGGCGACGTAGACGCGGTCGAGGGCGACCAGATCGATGCCGGTGGCGAGGTTCTGTTCGTTGGTGAGTTCCGGGTAGAAGAAGGCATGGCCCTTCGGGTGGAACTTGAGCGTTCCCGACAGCCCCTCCTTGCGTGGGGCGGGCAGCAGGTAGGTCGCCTTCTTCCCTTCCTGGATCGAGCCGTCGGCCAGCAGTTCCTGCAGGCATTTGCGAAGCTGGGAGCGTTCCTCAGGGGGCACCTTGAGGTGGCGGGCCAGGAGGGATTTGGTGACCGGTTGCTGCGGTTTGGACCGCATGAGTTCGAGAATGGCCTCTCGCAGGGGATTGCCTGGCATGGCCTGTAGTCTGCGGCCGGGAGGCATGAATGGCAACGGCGAAGGTGAGAATTCGCTGTCGCGCCGACGGGAATCCCGCTAGGGTGACGGATGCCATGAGCCCGTTGCGCACCCCTGTCCGTCAGCGCCACGCATTCACCTTGCTCGAATTGCTGGTGGTGATCGCCATCATCGCGGCCCTCACGGTGACTGGTTTCGCCGTTTTCCTGAAGATGAAGGAGGATGCTCGGCGGCTGGCGGCCCGCACGATGTGTCAGAATATTGTCGATGGGGTGAATCGATTCTACAATGATTACAGCGTCCTGCCGGGTGCCGGGGATGCGGATGTCGAACTGGTCACGGATCAGCCTGATGGCGTGCTGTTGGTCGAAGTGCTGATGGCGCGCGAGGGTTCGGATGGCCCCAAGCTGAATGCAAAAGACACCAAATACATCACACCGCCGGAGGCCGCGGGTCGGCGTGGCGGAGTGATGCTGGCGCCGGAGGGATTTCATGTGTTGGCCTTGTACGATCCATGGGGTGGGGTCTATCACGTGGCGCTGGATGCGGATCTCGACGGGCGTTTGGATGTGCGGCCCAAAGCTCGGGCGAGCAAGGCGTTGCGTGATCAGAAAGCCGCATGCTGGTCCGATGGGCCTGACGGCGCGGAGCCCGCCACGGTGGGGGAATCCGAGGACGATGTCGTCAGCTGGTGAGGTCCGGTTCGCGGGTGCCGGCTTCCGGATGCTTGATTTCCATGGCCTTTCGGGCGATGTTGCCCTGTGCAGTTTGTGTTTGCCTCAAACCCGAATCCCCGCATGCTGTAGCCATGAAAACCCCCGTATTCGCCCATCGTTCCGGTTTCACTCTGGTTGAGCTTCTGGTGGTGATCGCCATCATCGCGATCCTCGCCGCTTCCGGATTCGTCGCCGGCAATGTCGCCATGCAGAAGGCGCGCAAGGCCGGCACCTTGGCCATCTGCACCGAGATCGAGATGGGGGTGAACAACTTCTTCACCGAATACGGCACCTTGCCGACCGACGCGGCCGCCGATGAGGAAATCGAAACCAAAGATGCGGATGGCGTGACCTTTCTGGAGATCATGATGGCTCGTGAGGACGAGGGTGGCACGGTGCTCAACACCAAGGGAATCCGTTTCATCGAGCCGAAGGAAGGCAAGGCCAACAAGGGAGGTGTGATTTATGCCGCCTCGGGCAATGCCATCCAAGGTTTGTATGATTCGTGGGGTGGTCCTTACCACGTCATGCTCGATGCGGATTACGACGAGCAGTTGGTGGTGCAGCCGAAGGGGGCTGCGGCCAGCAAGACGCTCAACGGCCGCCGTGTCGCCGTCTGGTCCGATGGGGCTGACGGCGTCGAAGCTGGCGCGAGCGGCAAGGCCATTGACGATGTCACCACCTGGTGAGCGGTTCTCACGGATTGCGCCGCGTTGCGGAATCTTGTTGCGGGATGCAGCCGGCGCTGCGGCTAGCCTTTCCACAGCATCTTGACGCCGAAGGCGATCATCAGGATGCCGAAGATGCGGGACAGCGTATGGGTGCTGAGTTGGCGCATCAGGTCGCTGCCGTACCAGGCGGCGATGGCGGCGGCGATGCTGGTGATGGCGGCGATCTTCCAATCGATCAGCTTCATTCCGCTGCCGTGGTTGTTGAGCGTGGCGGCGCTGGCGGTGACGATGATGACGGCCATCGAGGTGGCGACCGCCTGTTTGTGGGTCAGCCCGAGCAGGCCGACGAAGGCGGGCACCATGACGATGCCGCCGCCGACGCCGCAGAGGGCGCCGAGCAGGCCGGCGCAGAGGCCGATCAGGATGGCAAGCAGGACGATTTTCATCGGGTGGTGGTTGGACGTGCCGGTTTGCGCCGGGCAGCGGCGATTTCGGAGATCAGTCGGTGGAGGATCAAGCGGTGATCGAGTCCGGTGGTGACCAGCGCCTGATCGGCCTTGAGGGTGGCCTCGAGCAGGTGCTGGAGTGCCGCCAATTCGAAGTGGGCCGCATTGCGCAGCGCGAGGAAGATCGGGAACACATTGACGCCGGTGCCGTCCTTCTTGCGCGGTAGCCAGGCGCGGTCGTTTTCCGGCAGGCGGTTGAGGGCGCCGGCAAAGCTTTGGTAATCGCGGGCCGACACCTTGAACTGTTCGGTGACCAGTTTGGCCATGTAAAGGTTGCGGACCACGCCGATGATCGAGGCGCGCATGATGCCGATCGCGGATTCGTCGGCTTCGAGTTGCTGGTCGATCAGTTGGATCGCGCGGTCCGGGTGGCCGTCCTGGATCGCCTTGCCGATTTCGAAGACCACGGCGGCACGGCTCAGTGGTACCAGTTTGTCGACGTCGTCCTGGGTGATCGTCCGGCGATCCGGCCCCAGGTAGAGGTCGAGTTTTTCCAGTTCATTGCCGATCTGTTGCGATTGTTCGCCGGCGAGCAGCACGAAGATTTCCAGCGCTTCCGGTTCGAATTGCAGGTTCAGTTCGGTAGCGCGGGCGGTCACCAGTTGGGCCACTTGGTCCTGCCAGTTGTCCTTGCTGGTGTCGATGCGGTCGTGCACCTCGACGGTGGCGTTCTTCTCGATGAATTTCCAGAAGCTGCGCCGCTTGTCGACGCCGTGCGCGGTGAGGATCAGTTTCACCCCGTCGGGCAGCCCGGCTTCGAGCGCCTGGCGCAGGTTTTCGACGCCGTCCTCGGTGCGCTTGGATTTGCCGGTGATGTTGTCGCCGAGGAAGTTGGCGTTGCGCAGCCAGACGACCTTGTCGCCGCCGAACATCGGCAGCGTGTGCAGCGCCTGGATGGTCGACGAGCAGATGTCGTAGGCGGAGTCCGAGTTGTCGGCGATGCCGTCGATCGTCTCGTGGGTGAAGCCGTCGTCGTTGCCGCCGCTCAGTTCGTTGTAGAGTTCGAGCGAGCGTTGGCGCACCAATCCCTCGTCGCTGCCGATCACAGCGAAGAAGTTGCCTGGGGATTTGGATTTGGCGGCCACGAGGTGGGTACTATTGTCGATCGGCCGCACAGGGCAAGTGCAGGTGATGCCCTTAGTCGACTTTATTCAATTCCTCGGCATCGATGCGGTCCTTGGGTCTTCCTGACGCCAGCTTGTTTCGGATCAGATCCTGTTTGCCGATGAACTTGACGGAGATGCCGTTGATGGGGATTTCGATTCTCCGCTCTAGGCATTCCTTGAATTCGACTCCATCGATGCCGGTGAGAACTTGGATTTTCCGTGGTTCTCGGCCGATCTCGATGACGAAGTCGGGTTGCAGGAAGTCGTCCCGCTGCAAGCCAATGTCGCCAAAACCAAAATCCCCGAAGACCCGGATGAGTCGCTCGGCGTTGTTCTGATCCAAGGCGACGAAGAAATCGATGTCGCCGGTGTATCTCGGGAAGCCGTGGACCGCCACGGCATATCCGCCAACGACGAGGTAATCAACCGCGTGGCGATCGAGTAATTTGATGAACTCGAGGAAATCCGGGTTCAGTGTTTCCATGGGGGTGCTGGGCGTGACAGATATCATGAAGGGCCTGTAGCCGTTCGTGGTGGCTGCGGTCCTGCCATGGGGACTTGCGATCCCGAAAGTCCTTCAGGCTTTGTTTCTGGATCCGTTTCTCCATGAGGTGTGGAGGATTGTTCCATGAATTACCGGGGAATTCCAGATCAAAGGTTTTGCCCGTTTTTCCTTTCCTTGCTGCGTTCGCGGGCCTCGCGGAAGAAGTTCTGGAGGATTTCCAGGCATTCGCCGCCGAGCACGCCGGCATGGGTGTCGCAGCGGTGGTTGAGCGGCGGGTTGGCGTCGAGCAGGTTGATCCAGCCGCCGGCGGCGCCGCCTTTCGGGTCGGGGCAGCCGAAGACCACGCGGTCGGGCCGGCAGTGGACGATGGCGCCAGCGCACATCGGGCAGGGCTCCTTGGTGACGTAGAGGGTGCACCCTTCCAGCCGCCAGTCGCCGACCGACTGCTGGGCGGCGGTGAGCGCCAGCATTTCGGCATGGGCGGTGGCGTCCTTGAGCGTTTCCACCTGGTTCCACGCGCGGGCGATGATGCGCCCCTCCTTGGCGACGACGGCGCCGACCGGCACTTCACCGGCCTGATACGCCTTGTGCGCCTCCTTCAGCGCCTGGCGCATGAAGTGGTCGTCGCTCTTGAGGTCGATGTTGATGTCGTCCACGCCCGATGGGTAGCGCATGCGGTGCCTCAGGGATAGACAATTTGCAATCGTGCTCATCGCTTGTGGGGGTGGCATTGGCGCTCGATGTCGGAGTCGGTCGTTGACCTGGAATGGCATCCGGGTTATCGCTTCCAGCATGAGGAAATTGTTTGCAGTAAGCCTGTTGGCATGCGGGTTGTTGAGCTGGGCGGTCGCGAACGAGTCCTGTGACGACAAGGCGGAGATGAAGCGGACCGCCGAGCAAATCCGTCGTTGCGCCCAGGAGAACAAGGCGGCCAAGTTGGATGAGTGCGAGGAGAATTCGCCGGCTGCGGTCAAGGAGGCTGCGGGCAAGGTGGTGGAAGCCCGTCACAAGGTGGGTGATCTTGAGGAGCAGTTGGCGGCGGCATACGAGTCGGGTGACCACAAGCTCATCCAGCAGTTGCATCTTCAGAAGCGGGTTGCCGAACTGGAGTGTGAGTTGGCAGAGCGCGGCAAGCATGTCGCATGGGCGATGAACGGAGTGGAGGAATTGGTCCGGGAGATGCCCGACTCCGCGGAGGCCAAGCAGCTCAAGGAAAAGACCGCGGCGACGATGCGGCAGTATCTTGAGAATGCGCGGCGGATGATGGAGATGCAAAAGGAGCAGATGACCTTGGAAAAAGGGATGGAAGGCATCGACCGCAGCATCGAGATCATCCGCAAGCGGGAGGAGCTCAAGCGGTTGGAAGCCGAGGCTGTGCAGTAGCGAATCCGGCCATGGCTGGTGCCGTGCGGGTTCAATTCAGGTGCTGTGTCGGGTTTCTAGGCTTGTCTGTCATCAGTCTCTGCATTGAATCGATACGTGAGCATGAAGCGCTTTGAACAACGGATTGTGGCGCCGTCGCTGCTGGCGGCGGACTTCGCCGATTTCGGTGGCGAGGTGAGGCGTGCGGTGGCGGCCGGGGCTGACTGGATGCATCTGGACGTGATGGATGGCCACTTCGTCGACAACATCTCGTTCGGCCCGGAGGTGGTGGCCACGGTGGATCGCAGCGATGATATTTTCCTCGATGTGCACCTGATGATCTCGCGGCCGGATCATTACCTGCAGCGCTTTCTCGATGCCGGTGCGGACTTGATCACCGTTCACGTCGAGGCTGACCACGAGGTGGCTGCCACACTCGGCCGCATCCGTGCTGCAGGCAAGCAAGCGGGACTGGCGCTGAATCCGGCAACGCCGATCGAGGCGGTGCAACCGTTTCTGGATCAGATCGACCTGCTTCTTTGCATGACCGTGGTTCCGGGTTTCGGTGGCCAAGCCTTCATGCCGGAGGTGTTGTCCAAAGTGGAGTCCGCTGCTGGGCTGCGTGCGGCGGGCGGGCACGACTTTCACATCGAGGTCGACGGCGGCATTGGTGTGGAGACGGCAGCACGTTGTTTTGCCGCCGGGGCCAATGTGATGGTGGCGGGTTCATCGACATTCAGGGCGCCGGACATGGCGGCCGCGGTGGCGGCGATCCGCGGCGTGGCGTGAATGTCGCTAAATCCGTTTCAATGGTTGGCGTCGAGGCGACTGCGGATCGCCTGAATCGTTTCGGCGTATTGCGCCTCACTGAGCAAGTGCTTGGGCTCCGGCATCATCGTGAAGGTCGTGCCCCATGCCGCGCCATCGACGTATTTCGGCACCAGGTGGAAGTGCAGGTGCGGCAGTTTGTCCGAATAGGCGCCGTAGTTGATTTTCGCCGGCTGAAAGGCGGCTTGGATGGCGCGCGCGGCGTGGGCGACATCCTGCATGAAGGCGGCCACCTCGGCGTCAGACAATTCGAAGAGTTCGTTGACGTGGCCGTGGTAGGCGACCACGCAGCGGCCCGGGTGGCTTTGCTCGCGGAAGAGATACAGCGTGGAGACCCGCAGCGGGGCGATTTCGATCATCAGATCGCTGAGTCGTTGGTCGCGGCGGCAATACAGGCAGTCGGGCAGGCTGTTCGGGTTGGTCATGGAGCCAGCATGATCCACCAGCCGGCGGAATCAAGCGGCCTTTGGCTTGTGCTGTCATTGGTTTCGACTGCCATCGGGGCTTGCGATCCGGTCGCGGCTCGCCTTGACTCGTTTTCATGCAACGTCCTGACGGCCGCGCGCCGAACCAACTTCGTCCGATTTCATTCATTCCGAATGTCGCGCCGCATGCGACCGGTTCGGTGCTGGTGAGTTTCGGCAATACGCGGGTCATCTGCTCGGCGACCGTCGAGGAGGATGTGCCGCGCTGGATGAAGGCGCAGAAGGTGACCGGCGGTTGGTTGACGGCAGAGTATTCGATGCTGCCGTATTCGACGCTCGAGCGCAAAGCGCGCGACATCTCGCGCGGCAAGCTGGATGGTCGCTCGTCGGAGATCCAGCGGCTGATCGGCCGCTCGTTGCGCGCGGTGGTGGATCTCAGCAAGCTTGGATCGCGCACGTTGTGGATCGATTGTGACGTGCTGCAGGCCGATGGTGGCACGCGCACCGCTTCGGTGAGCGGTGGTTGTGTGGCGGTGGCGATCGCCTGCAATCGCCTGATGGCCGAGGGCAAGTTGAGGGATTTTCCGATACGCAAGCTGGTGGCTGCGGTGTCGGCGGGAATCTATCAGGATGAAGCGGTGCTCGATCTGAACTATCTGGAGGATAAGGATGCGGCGGTTGACTTCAATGTGGTGATGACCGAAGCCGGTGAATTCGTCGAAGTGCAGGGCAGTGGTGAGGAGGCGGTGTTTTCAGCCGCCCAGATGACGGCGATGCTCGAATTGTCGCAGGCCGGCATCAATGACATCGTCTCGCTGCAGAAGCAGGCGATCCTGACGGCCGACCGCGCTGGCCCGGCGGATCTGGCCTCGTTGGTCAGCAGTTTCTCCAAGTGAGTGGCGGCGCGCCGAAGGCGCCTGCTTGCGTTTTTTTTGCAACTTCGTTTGCGGAGCGGGGTTTTTGTATCCATGAAGACAAAACCCTTGATCGTATGGATGGCCGCAGGTGTCTTGCTCAGCTCTGTGGGAGTGACTCGTAGTGAAGCCGCGGAACGCGCCGCTGGAGGTCGTGGCGGTCACGCTGGTGGTGCCAGAGCTGCTGGTGGACCGCATGCTGCGGGCCCTGTGCAGCGCGACCGGCGTGAAGACGTGCGCGATCGCCGCGAGGACGTGCGTGACCGCCGCGAGGATGTGCGTGACCGCCGCGAGGATGTTCGCGATGCCCAGCACGATGGCGGCATCCGCGACAAGATCGAGGACATCCGCGACCGGCGTGAAGACGTGCGGGATCGCCGCGAGGATCGATTTGATCGCAATCATGGAACCGATGCCGCGCGCGGTGAGATCCGCGACAAGATCATTGAGAAGCACGATGCCAACGGCGACGGCAAGATCAGCGATTGCGAGAAGGAAGCAGCCCGCAAGGCGTTTCAGGCGCGCATGGGGCAGCATCGTGAGCAGTTCCAAGAGCGTCGCGAAGCAGTGCGCGATCGGTTCGATGCGGATGGTGACGGCAAGCTTAGCCCCGAGGAGTGGCGCAAGGTCATGCAGCATGCCCGCGAACGCCGTGCCGAGCGTCGTGAAGGCGCCGAGGGTGGTGCTGAGGGTGGCTCCGAAGGGGCTGCTGCAGGTGACCCTCAAGTCGATTGATCCTGCGGATTGACCGGTGGCCGGGCTTGCGGCGAGGATCGGATTTGATTTCTCGCCCCATCCCGGCTAGTTTGGTTCCATGTCATTGCCGCCGGAGAATCATCGGGATGAGCCTGTTCCAGGCAGTGAGCTGGATGAAAAACAGGAAGTGGATCTCTCGAGCCTGCTTGATCTGCAGGAACAGCGGGAGGAGCACGAGAGCAAGTCGACCAGCCGGGTCGCGCTCAAGTCAGCGGTAGGTGTGTTGATCGCGACCTTGTTGGCATATGGCGTCGTGCCGTCGTTTCGCGGTGGAGTGAATGACTTCTTCGTGCACTTGGCCGAGTGTACAAAGCCGCAGGAGCCGGGGGCTCCGGCCCTGAGTGGTCAGCAACAACTGCAGGAGTTGTTCGGGTCCCATTCGTCGGAGATTGATGATGCCAGCCGCTCGCTTGGGGTGGATCCCTCGACGGTGGACGAGGGCGTGATGGATGATGACGTGAGGAAGATGATGGGTGAGTCCGCTGCGGGTGCGGCCCAGCGCCAGCGGGTGCTGCAGGGATTGAAGCATGCGGCGGGGATGGCTCCGAACAAGCCCAAGGAGGTGCCGCAGGAGCAAGCGACGGGTCCTGAGGCAAAGCAGCAGGAAAAGGAAGCCGCCCCGGCGGAATGAGTTGCGGGTGAGGGTGCTTGGATCGCGGTGATCGATTCGGATCTCGCCTTTACGTGTGCATCCGCCATGATGCGACCATGGTTCCGGCGACCCATGGTTCACGTTTGCAGCAGCTGCTCGTGTTGTGGCTGGCGTGGTGGATCGGCGGCGGCTTGCTGTTGGTGTTGGGCTTGTTGGTTCATTCCGGCTGGGGGGATGTTCGTGGCTTGTGGAGCCAGTTGCGCCACTTCAGTTGGCGCGATGTGGTCGACATCTCCATCCTGTTTTTCTATTGGAGTCCGGCGGCGGTGATTCTGGGCGGCGGGCAATATCTCAAACAACGGGTGAGTGCCGACAGTGGGCCGGCAAAATCCGTTTGGCCGGAGTGTGGTTTCGTGATGGCGGTTTGCCTGATGCTGTCGGCATCGCTCGGGTTCATGGCCTGGCGGCATTTCGAGGTGGGTCGCTTGCGCGGGGCAGCATGGGGCGACTCGATGGAGGTGTATGAGCGGTTGGCGAGGGCCGGCCGTCATCAGGAACTCGTGCGGCGGATGGAGGAAGACTGCGAGCGATTCAATGACGCGAAGCGTCGCTTGAAAGGTGAAATCACGGTTCACTCGTGCAATCACGGGTTTTCCTATTTGTTCTGCAACCTCTACGGGGCCTGGGATTCGACCATTCGCCTGGCGCCCTACAGTGTGCTGGCTTGTCTGGAGAGCGTTCGATTTGATCAATCCCATAAGCCGAACGAAAGGGGTGAGTATGGCCCGTGGGGGCCGATTGCGGAGGAAGTCAGCAAGTCCGACACCCTGATCCTGCGGGCGCTTGGTTGCGCGATGCTCGAGGATCATGCAGGGTATGCCGAAACGGCCTACGTGTTGGCTGAAGTGGATGCGGACGCTTTGCCCTTGGCGGCGCATGCGGCGATGCTGGATCCGGATGCCGCACGCGGTGTGGACCGCATGCTGCGCTACCGCTTGGCAGGCGTGTACCGCAGCGGGAACATGCAACACATGGTCGACAGGGAGAATCTGGATCGCTTGCTCATCACCAACACCGCCAAGGCGCTCGATGCCGGGCAATGCGACGAGTCGATGAAAGCGAAGTTGCGCGAGCTGCCGTGGACGCGTCAGCTATCCGAGCCACACCGCAAGTTGCTGGGCTTGGTCGATTGAGTGCGTGGTTATCCCTCAGCCGACCAGTGCTTTCAGGCGGCGGCAGACTTCCTCGACATTCGCGCGTGAGTTGAATGCCGAGATGCGGAAGTAGCCTTCGCCGGCGGAGCCGAATCCCGAGCCCGGGGTGATGACGACCTGCGCTTCAGCGAGCATCTTGTCGAACATGTCCCACGAGCTGAGGCCTTGCGGGCAGCCGACCCACACGTAGGGGGCGTTGACGCCGCCGAAGACCGGCAGGCCGGCGGCTTTGGCCGCTTCGCAGAGCAGTTTGGCATTGCCCATGTAGTGGGCGATCAGTTCAGCGACCTGTTGTTTGCCTTCCGGTGAGAACACCGCGGCGGCGGCCTTTTGGACCGGGTAGGAGGCGCCATTGAACTTGGTGCAGTGGCGGCGGTTCCACAGTTGGTGGAATGGCACGCGGCTGCCGTCGCTGGCTTTGCCGGTGACCGTCTTGGGGACGATGGTGTAGGCGCAGCGCACGCCGGTGAAGCCGCCGTTCTTCGAGAACGAGCGGAACTCGATCGCGCAGTCGCGGGCGCCTTCGATTTCGAAGATCGAGCGTGGGATCGTCGGGTCCTGGATGAAGGCTTCGTAGGCAGCGTCGAAGAGGATGATCGCGTCGTTGGCCTTGGCGTATTTCACCCACGCTTCGAGTTGCTCGCGGCTGGCGACTGCGCCGGTCGGGTTGTTGGGGAAGCAGAGGTAGATGATGTCGGCCTTCTCCTTCGGCACGTCGGCGACGAAGCCGTTGGCGGCATTGCACTCGAGGTACATCAGCCCTTCGTAGGCGCCTTTGGCATCGGCTTCGCCGGTGTTGCCGGCCATCACGTTGGTATCGACGTAGACCGGGTAGACCGGATCGGTGATGGCGATGACGTTGCCCTTGCCGAAGATGTCGAGGATGTTGCCGGTGTCGCATTTCGAGCCGTCGGAGATGAACACCTCGTCGGCGGCGATGCCGAGGCCGGCGAACTGGTTGTCGACGATCGCCTGGCGCAGGAATTCGTACCCTTGTTCCGGGCCGTAGCCCTTGAAGGTTGAGCGGTCGGCGAGCTCATCGACACCCTCGTGCATGGCCTTGAGGACGGCCGGTGGCAGCGCCTCGGTGACGTCGCCGATGCCGCAGCGGATGATGCGTTTGGCCAGTTCCGGGTTGGCTTCGCCGTAGGCTTTGACGCGGCGGGCGATTTCGGGGAACAGGTATCCGGCTTTGAGTTTGAGGAAGTTCGAGTTGATCGTGGCCATGGCGGGGGGGAATTAAGCGGCCCCCGGCCGATCGTGCAAGGGAAGATCTGGGGGGTGTGGGCCTGCAGTGCGGGGGTGGCTAAGGCCCTGAGCCAGCGCCGGCGGTGGCCATTGTGTTCTTGTCTGGCGGCGGGAAAACGGATAGAACTCATGGTTCGATCCTCCAAACCCATCCATGAAAACCCTGAGCTGCCTGATCCCCCTGTTCGGACTTCTGGCCTTGGCTTACACCTTTTGGAGATCCGCCTGGGTCGCCCGCCAGGATCCGGGCAATGAACGCATGCAGCGGATTGCCCGGGCGATCGCGATCGGTGCGATGGCCTTCCTCAAGGCGGAATACAAGGTGCTGGCGATCTTCGTTGCCAGCATCGCCCTGCTGCTGCTGGCGGGAGGTTTCCTGTCGGGAGACAGCCACCCGCTGGTGGCGATGGCTTTCGTGATGGGGGCGTTTTGCTCCGCGCTGGCCGGTTTCATCGGCATGCGGGTGGCGACCAAGGCGAACGTGCGCACGACCCAGGCCGCGCGGACCGGTCTCGGGCAGGGATTGGCGATTGCCTTTGCCGGTGGTTCGGTGATGGGCATGGGGGTGGTGGGGTTGGGTCTGCTGGGTCTGGGTATTTTGTTCCTGCTCTTCGGTGGTCGCATCCATGATGCGGACTCGGCGCGCGAGGTGATGAACATCATCACCGGCTTTTCATTCGGCGCTTCATCGATCGCGTTGTTCGCGCGGGTCGGTGGTGGCATCTACACCAAGGCGGCGGACGTCGGCGCGGATCTGGTCGGCAAGGTGGAGGCGGGTATTCCCGAAGACCATCCGCTCAACCCGGCGACGATTGCCGATAATGTGGGCGACAACGTCGGCGATGTGGCCGGCATGGGGGCCGACCTGTTCGAATCGTATGTCGGATCGATCATCGCGACGATGGTGATCGGCACCGCCTTCCTTTCGGTCGAAGGTTTCGAAGGTTTCAACGGTTTGGGTGCGGTGTTGCTACCCTTGTTGTTGGCGGGTTTGGGAATTGTGGCATCGATCATCGGCAGCTTTCTGGTGCGGGTGAAGGACGGTGGCAGCCCTCACCGCGCGCTCAACACCGGTGAGATTGTCGCCGGTGTGATCATGATCGCGGGCACCTGGTTGATCGTGAAGCGGATGCTGCCTGCCGAGTGGGTGTTGGGTGGCGTGAGCTACAGTTCCTTCGGTGTCTTCATTTCGATCACCGTCGGCTTGGCTGTGGGTATCGGCATCGGCTACGTCACCGAGCATTACACCGGCACCGGCACCAAGCCGGTGATCGGCATCGTCCGTCAGTCGGTGACCGGTTCCGCGACCAACATCATCGCCGGTTTGGGAGTGGGCATGTTGTCCACGGCATTGCCGATCCTGATGCTCGCCGTGGCGATCCTCGTTTCGCATCACTTTGCCGGGCTGTATGGAATTGCGATCGCGGCGGTTGGCATGCTGGCCAATACCGGGGTGCAGTTGGCAGTGGATGCGTATGGCCCGATTTCCGACAATGCCGGCGGGATTGCCGAGATGAGTGGATTGCCCAAGGAGGTGCGTCAGCGGACCGACAAGCTCGATGCCGTGGGCAACACGACGGCGGCGATCGGCAAGGGTTTTGCGATCGGTTCGGCGGCGCTCACCGCGCTGGCCTTGTTTTCCGCGTTCCGGACCACTTGGGAAGCCACGCATGGCAAGGTGCTGGCAATCGAGTTGACCGATCCCAAGGTGGTTGCCGCGTTGTTCATCGGTGGCATGCTGCCGTTCCTATTTTCGGCGTTTTCGATGGAGGCGGTCGGTCGGGCCGCGATGTCGATGATCGAGGAGGTGCGGCGGCAGTTTCGCGATATTCCCGGATTGAAGGCCGGGTTGGAGGCGATGAACCGCAACCCCGGGCGGGCGGTGGAGGAGTGGCCGGAGGCCGACCGGCATGCCTATGAGGATGCTCATGGGCAGGCGGAATACGACACCTGCGTTGCCATCTCCACCAAGGCGGCGATCCGTGAGATGGTGAAGCCCGGGTTGCTGGCGGTGCTTGCGCCGGTGCTGGTTGGATTCGGCGGCAACCTGCTGGGTGATGGTTCCGGTGCCCAGATGCTCGGCGGTCTGTTGGCCGGGGTGACCACCTGCGGCGTTTTGTTGGCTTTGTTCCAAGCAAACTCCGGTGGTGCCTGGGACAACGCGAAGAAGATGATCGAGGAGGGATATGAGGTGAACGGCCGCATGCTTACCAAAGGCAGTGAAGCCCACAAGGCGGCGGTGGTCGGCGATACGGTCGGCGATCCGTTCAAGGACACCTCCGGGCCCTCGCTGAACATCCTGCTCAAGTTGATGAGCGTGGTGGCGTTGGTGATCGCGCCGTTGATCTGATCACCTCCGGTTGCTGCCGTTAGTCAGGCGCCGGGCGCGGCGCCCAGCCGGCACGCGACTTCGGCGGCCTCGTCGGTTTTGCCGATGCTCTGCAGGAAGCTGCAGTAGTTGTCGCAGACGGCCTCGAGGTCGGGTGCATGCTCATGGCCGAGCGCCTTGAAACTCTTGTAGGAGTCCTCGAAGTGACGGATCGCGCCGTCGTGGTCGCCGGCAGTGGCCAGTGCCAGTGCCAGGTTGTTGTTCGATTGCGCCGTATCCGGGTGGTAGCGCCCGAGCATCTTCTTGCGGGTGTTGAGCGCCATCGTGTGCATCTTCACCGATTGCTCGACGAATCCCGCCTGCTGATAGAGTGTGCCGAGGTTGCAGAAGACCGTGGCCGTCTGTTCGTCGTATTGGCCGAACTTCTCATGCATGATCTCAAGCGCGCGCAGGAAGCAATTTTCAGCCGAGTCGAGGTCGTTGCACGATTTGTAGAGGAATCCCAGGTTGTTGGCGATGGTGGCGACATCCACCAGCAGCGGCGGGCTGCTGTTTTCGAAATAGCGGATGGCGATCTGCCAGTGGTGGGCGGCTTCGGTCGGGCTGCCGAGTGCGTGGTAGATTGCGCCGATCGACGAGTGCAGGCTGCCGATCTGCGGGTAGTCCTCGGGCAGGTCCTGCAATTGGCCGACGGCTTTCAGGTAGTCGTCCTGGGCGGCATCCAGTTCGTCGCGTTCGCGGTGGACGTCACCGCGGGTTTCCAGTGCCAGCGCGTAGGTGCGCACGCTGACCGGGTCGTTGAAATTGACCTTGTGCTGCCAGTGCTCGACGGCCTGATCGGCGGCGACCAGCGCTTCGTCGGTTTTGCCGTCGAACAGGAGTTGGTAGATTTCTTCTTTCAAGGGGAACTGGGAGTGGGACGCTTGCTGGTGAGGCGTTTGCGGAATGGATAGCGCGGAAGGCCCCTGCCTGACGAGTCTAATCTGTGCGGGCGGCCAGTCTTTCACAGAGTTCGTCGCGACCCTCCGGAAGGCGCCCGATCGCCTGTCGCAGCGAGGATTCCGGGCTTTGTTCGGCGTGGGAAATTCCCAGCAGGCGGCCCAATTCCCGCTCGAAATGCAGCAAGGCGCGCATGCTGGGGGCCGTGTTGGACAGGTGATCCAGCGCGCGCTGCAGCAAATCGTGCAATTCCGGTTCCGGGTGTTCCGGTTCCACCGCGGATTCGAGCAACTGGCAGCAATAGGCGGCCAACAGCGTGCTGGTGTAGTGCTGGCGCAGCCCCTCGCGCCAGTCGCTGATCGAGACTTCGCGCAGCGCGTGCAGTTCGCCGCGGCGTGCCGGTTGATAGATGATCTCGCCGCCGAAGAACAGGTCGAGCTTGCCGGCGAACGGGCTTTTCGGTCGGCGTGCGCCCTTGGCCACCGTCTTCACCAGCCCGTGATCCTCCGTGAACCAGTGGACGATCAAGCTGGTATCGGTGAGGCGGGTCTGCCGGATGGCAATGGCGCGGGTGCTGTGCACCCCCCAATCAGAAAGCAGAAAGCAGAAAGCAGAAAGCAGAAAACCCGAAGGGTCGACGAGCGCATCATGTGTGAGATCGACGCCATCCACACCGAGCTTCCGTTCTACGGCCAGCGGCGCTTGCGCCGCGAGCTGCGCGACCGAACGGGTGAGCGCGTGGGCCGCAGGTGCCTGCGGAGGCTGATGCGCATCATGGATATGGAGGCCGTAGGCCCGACGAGGGCTGATGCCCCGACATCACCTGTATCCCGATACCCAAAGGCTTCGCCTATCTGGGGGGCATGACGGACTGGAACAGCCGCGCCGTGCTAGCTTGGGAACTGAGCAGCAGACTCGTTGCCCCCATCTGCGTGAAAGCCTTCCACAAGGCGGTCACCGTGGCAGGGCGGGTCCCCGGGATCGTGAACACCGATCAAGGCGGCCAGTTCACTGGCGAGGCCTAGATTGGAGTGCTCCATAAGCATGGCGTCGCCGTGAGTATGGACGTTCGTGGTCGCTGAATGGGCTTTTACAAGCACCGCTGACTCCGACGAGTATAGTACCCCATTCTCATCGGCGAGCCCCCCCGCCAGAACAAACAACCTCTCCCGGAAGGATCAGAGCCACCTGACGATCTCACGCTAAAACCTGGCAACGCCAGCGGGACCACCTCATGCTCCCCTTGATGGCGGCATCAACCTCCTTGCCCCCTTGCTCTGACCGGCTCCTCAGGCTATTTTCCACGCTGGCCGAAAAAGCAAATTCCCAGCATCCATCTGGATCAATTCGATTTTCATTCACTTGATGAGGCTTTCTGTGTCGATGCGGCAGGAGTTTTCTTACCGGAACGCGCCAATAAGGCGCGGATCAACCCGGGCGGGCCTTCCATCGGCAATGCTAAAGCCGAAATCGCCAGGTGGAAGACCTTCCTGGCTTAAGGCAACCTGCCATCTCCGCGCTGTAACCCAACAGATTACAGAGCCGCGGGCTTTTGGGTGATAGAGCTGCGTTGGTTGGGCGGGTATGGCAGTGTATCATGAAACTGCAAATTGTCTTCTGCACGCTGCTTTCCCTGCCGCTTGTCGCAGCTGATAAACCCAACATCCTGTGGATTACCTCCGAGGACAATGCCTCCCACTGGCTCGGTTGCTACGGCAACACACAAGTTCAGACGCCGGCGCTTGACGGCCTTGCAAAGAGCGGCATCCGCTTCAAGAACGCCTATTCGAACGCGCCCGTTTGTGCGGTCGCACGCTCGACCATCCTCAATGGCGCTTACGCCCCCACTCAAGGCACCCAGCACATGCGCAGCCGCTACGCGATTGAGGACAAATACAAATCCTATGTGAGCTACCTGCGAAAAGCCGGGTACTACTGCACGAACCGCTCCAAGACCGACTTCAACTTCAAGGGCAACGACAAGGCGATCTGGGACGAATGTTCCAACAGCGCAAGCTACATGTCCAAGAAGCGTGGCAAGGACCAACCCTTTTTCTGCATCTTCAACTCCATGATTACCCACGAGAGTTCGCTTTTCAAAGGGAAGGGGTCTTCAGGCGCCACCCGCATCAAGCCGGCAGATGTCATTGTTCCGCCCTATCTGCCTGACATCCCGGAGATCCGCTCCGATCTTGCGCGCTACCATGACCTCATGAAGCGTCTCGACGACGGGGTGGCCAAGGTGCTCGAGGATCTGAAGAAGGCCGGACTCGCGGAAGACACGATCATCTTCTATTACTCGGACCACGGCGGCATCCTGCCACGCGGCAAACGCTACCTGAAGGACACCGGCACCAAGGTGCCCATGATCGTTTACTTCCCCGAAAAGTGGCAGCACCTCTCCCCCTTCAAGCCCGGCAGCACACCCGAGGAACCCGTCTCTTTTGTGGATCTCGCCCCCACGTTGCTATCCCTCATCGGCCAGGACAAGCCCGAACAAATGCAAGGTCGTGCCTTTCTCGGCGAAAAGCGCATCGAGCCCGAAGAGAACGAAATGGAATTTCTCTATGGCGATCGCTTCGATGAAATCAACGGCATGCGCCGTGGTCTGACCGACGGCCGCTGGAAATACATCCGCCGCTTCACTCCCCACCTTCCTGCCGCACCCTACTCCTTTTATCAATTTGGCCAGGACGGCTGGGTCGGCTACCGCAAGGCATGGCAGGAGGGAAAACTTGAGCCCCTTCACGCCCGATTGTGGGAGACTCCCCAGCCCGTCGAGGAGTTGTTCGACACGAAGAATGATCCATGGGAAATCAACAATCTGGCCGGGGATCCTGCCCACGCGGCGCGCCTCGCGAGCATGCGTGAAGCGCTCAAAACACGGATGGTCGAAGTTCGTGACACCAGCATTGTTCCGGAGTTTCTGTTCGATTCCTTTTCACAGAACAATCCGGTGTCCGCAGCCTTGGCCAGTCGGACTGACCTCGCCAGTTTGGTGGATCTCGCCTTCGTGGCCGGTACCGCCGACCCCGGAAACCTGCCCATGCTCATCAGGAATCTGGAGTCTCAAGACATGCTCACCCGCTATTGGGCGGCCCACGGCTGCATGGTCCTTGGTCAGCAAGCCAAGGATGCCGAGGCAGCCCTGATCAAACTGACCGAAGATGAGATGGCGGGCATCCGCATCACAGCGGCCCATGCGCTCCAAACCATGGGCAATGATCAACACGAGTTGCTGATCAGAGAGCTGCAGCAGAAGAGCAACGAGGCCGCGAAACTTGCCGCAATCAACAGCCTGGCGGTGTTGTGTTTGAGCGGTAAAATCCCGGAGGCCACTCTTAAGGAATTGACGGAAGATGAGGGCAGCTACGTGTCACGCTACCTGGGGCGACCGAAAAAATAGTTCACATATTGCTGCAGTTCGGTCAGTTGCGCGGATCCCAATGTGATCCTTAAGCCACAATTTCCTTACCTAGGCCTATTCGGCACGCGTCGATCTTTACCGATCGGCTCAGGCCCCATGGCTTGCGCATCGAGCAGGCGCTTCGCGTTCCCCGGCCCAGCAACCTTGACGAGACGTTTTCAAAGCGTCTTCACCCGCCGTGTGACCGAGATCGTCGATGAACTCTGCGGCACCCAGATCACCTTCACCCAGGTCTCGCGGCCAAGCTCCGAGTTCAATGAGGAGTTTGAATAATCGCGCAAACGCCGCGTGGATGGTTCCGAAAAGCATCAATCCGGCGACCTATGTCCAAAAGGGGTTCAGAACGGCGATTGCGGCGGACTTGGCCTTGGGGCATCGCCATCTAAGTTCATGACCATCACTCCACATCCTTCCTCCAAGATCATGATCCGGTACCTGCTGATCCTTGCGCTCTCACTGCTCGTTGAACTGCGCGCCGAAGATGCCGATTTCAAAATCCTCAAGGTGATTGAAATTCGTGAGACTATTCTGGATAAGGAAAATGCCGTCGAATTCACCAACGCCAACGAAATCAGCATGCCCATGCATGTGATCAGGGAAGGCATTGAAGAATCTCAATCATACAAGTTCGAGATCACGGAAGCCAAGGACTCCACCGGTGAGAAATTGAAGCTGGGCGGATTCAAGCCGGAGGCATTCGCTGCCGTCCGCGGGCGCCCGCAGCCGGGACGACTTGAGGTTGAGCTTTCGGTAACCGCCCCGAAAAGATCCGCAACCAGCTTGGATGTGAAGGGCTTCCTGCTGGTCAACAGCGGAGCAAAACAAAACATCATGTTGACCGGCCTCAACTCCAAGGAGCCTAGGGAGCTCAGCCACGAAATTCTGAAGAAGTGCGGAATCAAAGTCAGGGTTCAGTCAGGAAATGATGAAACCCTCACCGTTGAAATCGAAGGCGACAGCAACAAGATTGCCGATGTCCAGATTCTGTCTGAAAAAGGCAGGCCCATGACGCGCGGTAGCCGGACCGATGGAGGGGGAAATGGTTTGAAGAAGTCCTTCTATCTCAGGGAGCCTGTCACTGAGGGCTCCATTCTGTCTTTGTCCGTCATTGCGGATCTCAAGTTGGAAAAAATCCCCTTTGAGTTGAGGGAGGTCGTCCTGCCCTGATTGGCGGCCCTTGCCAGCATTCTCCATTTTCACCTTCCTGCTGCGAGCTCTCGGGGTTTTCTCACCGAGGGTAAAAAGCAAATTCCTGGCATCCACCCATCCTTAGAGGATGCGCCATCCTTCGGGGAGAACGGGTGTCGCGCCGCTGCTTTCGCAGACGAAGGCTGCCGCCTTGTTGGCGATTTCGTTGATCTCATCCAAGGACTTGCCCGCTAAGAACCCGACCATCGTTGCGGCGGTGAAGCAATCGCCTGCGCCGACGCTGTCGACCACCGTGGTCGGGTGGCCGGGATGTTCGGAGGTCTCGTTCTCAGCAAGCAGCAGGCTGCCCTTTGATCCGCGGGTCAATGCGATCAGACGCAGCGAGAACCGCTCAGCAAGCGCCGCCACCATCTCCAGGTCCGAGCCCGTGAGGCCGTAGGTTCCGGCAAGGATCGGCAGCTCTTCATCGTTGAGCTTGAGAGCATTCGCCCATTTCAGCGATGTGGTGATGAGTTCCTCGGAGTCATGCGCCTGCCGGAGGTTGATGTCGAAGAAACGCAGGCATTTGGGGGAGGTGGCGGCGAGGAGGGTTTGGATTGCCTGACGTGAAACGGCCGATCGTTGTGCCAGGCTGCCGAAGCAGACGGCATCCGCTTTGGCTGCAGCCTCCAGCACGTCCGGCTCGAGTTGAATGAAGTCCCATGCGACACCTTCGTGAATGACGTAGGTTGGTTTTCCATCGTCATCCACCGCCACATCCACCGTTCCGGTCGGGTGAACCTCGTCGACCGTGATGCCATGAGTGTCCATGCCCATGTGCTGGAGCTGGCCGAGGATCCGGGCACCTGTTGCATCGTTGCCGATGCGACTCACGATCAGCGACTCGGCCCCGAAGCGCTTGGCGTGCCATGCCACGTTCGCGGGTGCGCCGCCGAGCCGGGCGCCGCTTGGGAACACGTCCATCAGGATTTCGCCGATGGCGAGGGTGTGGATGGATTTCATGTCAGTCATGGGTGAACCATTTCCAGTCGGCAAGCCGCTAGATAGAATGTGTTTTGCTGGGTTTCCAAGATTTTGCGGCTTGAGGCAAAGTTGCAAGTGGTTCCTTGCCTAGGGGAATCCTTATTACATGACCCTAGATGCAATACAAACAGTGTTTCAGTCGCCCCACGATGAATTTCGCGCAAGCACGTTGAGCCCGTGCAAGGTGCGGGTGGATATTGCGATTGCATGCATCCGATTTGTGAAATCATGAAATCGCAAGACGGAACATGAACACGGTGGCGTTCTATTGCGGACATCACGAACCCAATACATCATGGACGCATCATTCACTCCCTCGTTGGCGGCAGCCACACATCACAGGCTGACGACTTCTTCCTCTTTGCTGCGGGTCCATGAACATGCGAGGGCATCCCGGCGTCTCTCAATGGGCTTCGGTAAATCTTTGTTGGCTGCGGCTTTCAGCGCGTGTCTCGTCACGGGTCTCTCGTGCGCGGCGGACACTCCGCATATCGCCGGCGAATCCGTTTCGCTCGCCAAGCTGAAGAGCTTGCAGGCCGATGTGCAGGCCATCGTAAAGAAGTGTGCGGATGCGACGGTGAGTATCATCGCTACCGCGAATGGCAAGTCCGCAGCCGGCAGTGGAGTGATCGTCAGTGAGGACGGGATCATCCTGACGGCGGCTCACGTGCTCGATGGCCTCGGCGACATGGCCACGGTGTTTTTTGCGGACGGACGCAGTGTGCAGGCGAAGCTGCTTGGCGCCGATTTTGATCGCGATGCGGCGATGCTTCAGATCATCAAGCAGGGCAGCTATCCACATGTGGAAATGAGCGATCGCCGTGAGCCGGCCGCAAACGATTGGTGCGTGGCCATGGGGCACCCGGGCGGATTTGACCCCGAGCGGCCTCCGGTGCTGCGGCTTGGGCACATATTGGTGAGCGGGGATTTCCTTCTCACCGACTGCACCGTGGTCGGTGGTGACTCCGGTGGACCGCTTTTCGATACCGAGGGCAAGTTGATTGGAATCCACAGCTCGATTGGCTTCGGTCTCAACGAGAATCGCCACGTGCCGGTGTCCCTATTCCGTGACTCGTGGGACAAGCTCAAGGCTGGGGAACGATACGGCAGCCGTTTCTCTTCCGAGGTGAAGACCAAGGACAGCGACCCAGCGGCGGTTTTCGGTAAGGTGGATGCCGATGGTAAAGACGACCTTGATCGTTTCCTCGATGAGTCCCTCAAGCCTGGCAACGGACAAGGAGAGTTGCGGCTCACCCCGGAAGTGCTCAAGCGCTTTGGTGGCATGGAGACCATCATGCAGCGGCTCGCTGCGCGCTCTGGCAACAAGGCTGGCCCCGACGCGAAGTCGCCACAAGCGAAGTCCGAGTGCCCTGCTCCCGCGGCATCGAACGAGAATCAGAACAATGCGACCGGTCTCGAGCTTCTGGATCTGGTCAACCAAGCTCGCGCGAACGGCACCCAACTGGAAGTGACTCCTGAGCTGTTGGAAAAAATGGGTGGCATGCAAGGCCTCATGACGCAACTCAAGGCTCTTGGTATCACCGGGGATGGCACCCAGCCCAGTGGAGCAAGCCTTCCGGAGGAACTCAGGATCCGTGACCCCTTCATCGAGTCCCTTCTCGGACTGATGGCAAACATCACTGGGCCGACTTCGCAAAGTGTTGGCACGGTTCTGGTTGGGGACCAGCCTCAGTCGCTGGCCACTGTGGTTGGTGCCGACGGCTATCTGATGGCTCCGGATCTGGATGCCAGGGTGGGTGATCTTACCGTGCGTCTCGGAAATCGTGACTTCGCCGCGAAGGTGGTGAATCGTGATCCGCAATACGGGCTGATGCTCCTGAAAGTGGATGCCAAGGGATTGACTGCTGTGGATCTTGCCGCCACCACCGGCATGGCGGAAGTCGGCACGCTGGTCACCGCGCCCGCGCCAAACGGTCAGGCCCTGGGTTTCGGGGTCGTGGGTGTGAAGGAGCGCAATACGATCGACACTCCCTTCCTCGGCATTGCGAAGGCCGAGGCGCAGGACGGAGTGAAGGTCAAGGCGGTGGCGCCCCGCAGCCCGGCCGACATGGCAGGGGTTCACGCTGGGGATGTGATCCGCTCGGTCTCCGGCCATCCGGTTCGCAAGGACACCCTTTGGGATGTCCTCAAGCTATTTTCGGGTGGGGACACCGTGGATTTGGATATCCGGCGTGGCGAAGAGACGCACAACCTCAGTGCGAAGCTCGCGCCATCCCTCTTCCGCATGCAGGCCGAGCGACTACGGGTCATGAACGCGATGAGCGGCCCGCTATCCGCGCGTGGCACCGGTTTTACCCGCGCTCTCCAGCACGACCTCGCGCTTAGTCCGCAACAATGCGGCGGGCCATTGCTCGACCTCGATGGCCGTTGCATCGGCATCAATGTTTCCCGCGCCGGACGTGTCGAGACACTCGCGATTCCCGCCGCTGCCGTGATCGGCTTGATCAATAATGGCGCCACTGCCGTTGCCCCGCCCGCCATCAGCGCTGCTGTTGCCGGACTCGAAGGTTGGACCCATGACTTCGAAGCCGCCAAAAAACAGGCGGCCGAGGAACACAAAAGCCTGCTGATCAATTTCACCGGTTCCGATTGGTGTGGTTGGTGCAAGCGTCTTCACAAGGAGGTCTTCGAGCACGATGCCTTCAAGCAGGGAGTCAAAGACCAATTCGTCCTCGTTGAACTCGATTTTCCCAGAGACAAATCAAAGCTCTCCGTGGAAACGCAGGCTTGCAACGAAAAGCTCCGGGATGCCTATGGCATTCAAAGTTTCCCAACAATCCTGCTCGCGGACGAAAGAGGGGTTCCCTTTGCCAAGACCGGATACCGGCAGGGTGGGCCCGAGTCCTATGTTGCGAATCTCAACGACTTGTTGAAGATCCGCGCCGCCCGAGATGAAGCCTTCGCGAAAGCCGCTGTCACCGAAGGGGTTGAGAAAGCGAAGGCGTTGATCGCCGCCCTCGATGGCATGAATCTCACGGACGCTTGGATCGCCAACTTCTATGGAGATGTCGTTTCACAAATCAAGGTTGCCGACCCGGGGGATGAATGCGGCTTCGCCAAGAGGGCCGCCATCAAGGAGAAATTCACAAGCGTGATGACCGAAATCAGCGGCTTGATCAACAAGCGTGACAACGCGGCTGCACTCGCTCTCATTGACGAGGTTCTCGAATCCGGCGGCTTCGAGGGGGATATGAAGCAGCAGATCTCCTTTCATCGGGGCATCGCCCTTGCCCAAATGATGAAATTCGATGAGGCCTACGCCGCTTTTGACGCCTGCAAGGAAATCAATCCGACAGGTCCGCTGGTCTCCAGGATTGATCGCATGAAAGTGAACCTTCAGCAAATGCAGGCCCGTTTGGAAGAAGCGAAAAAATCCAAGGAAGGGGCGAAGGAAGAGGCCGAATGAGACGCTGAGAAATCAACCCATGCAGGCAACAGGTCGGTTTCTGACCCCGGTCGTCCCGTGGCCACCCGGGGTGGAAAAGCAAATCCCCCCATTCATCCACTCTTGCCACCCCCATTCGGAATATTCAGGATCCGGCTCCCATGGCTGCCTCCATTCTCCCGGACAAACTGCACGAGTACCCCCGACAAGATGTCATCGACGGGGGATCGGATTCAATTCTTGATGACTGCCTGAATCAATACGATGGGGTGCTGCAGTTGCTGCACCGCTATGCCGGTCGGACCTTTTGTTCGCCGGGCAAGCGCCTGCGACTGGATGCGAAGTCGTACTACCCGGACTACATGGGTGGGACGGGACTCGATGAAATCTGGATGTGCTGTACCGTGCCGATCGTGACTGGTGTCATCGACACCCGCACGGGCAAGGCGCCATTCCGTGAAGGCGAAGCGCATGTCCTCACGCCGAGCGGGCAGGTCATCTCGCTTCAGGATCTGATCGAGACCAATCCGGAAGCGGTGATGGGAGAGAAGATCACGGCGCTTTCGAAATCCCTGTTCGGCAAGGTCACTTGGCCGATCGTGTCCAAGAAGTTCGACAACCTGAACCCGATTCCCCATCACCTGCATTGGGCGAAATGGGAAGTATACGACATCAATTCGTATGACAACCCCGGCGTCAGCCCGTCGCATTACCACACCACGGCGATGGGCTTGTACCCGTTCGTGACGAAGGATGATTTCCTCGCCTGCATGAAGCGTTGGGGGCAGGGCGATTACAACGGTGTGCGGCACTTGTCGCCGCACACGATGATGCACATCGACAACGGTTTCGTGATGCCGAATGGGGTGCTGCACTCGCCGACGGACCTTTGCACGCACGAGTTGCATGTGACGATGGACGAGCATTTCCTCGCCGAGGATCTGACGCTCGATGGTCGGATTGGAGCGGCCGATGCGTTTTACGCCTGCCGGGAGCAGGACTATCCGAAGGCCAAGCACGAAGACTGGAAGTTCCTGGTGGACACCTTCGACTTCAAGGCGAACCAGGATCCGGACTTCGTGAAGAAGAATTCGCGTCCGGCGATCGTCGCTGAAGAGTTTGCCGGTGCCGGCGTCGACGCAAAGTGGATTGTATACGGTGATTTCCTCGGCGACCAGAAGTGCTCGATTCTGCGGCTCATCCTGGCGCCGGGCGCCAAGATGAATTTCCGCCCGGAGAGCCCCGCGCTGTTCCACACCAACGGTGGCAGTGGTCGCGTCGGTAAGCTCGCGGTGAACTATCACCAGGACATGAAGCTTGGCGAACTCTATCCTGAGATCGGTTTCATCACCCAAGCCGCACTGAACCGCGGCGGAGTGGAAATCGAGAATACGGGGACCGAGCCGTTCGTCCTGACCTTCGACTTCCCGCAGAACGCGCATTCCCGAACACCCGGTGTTGCCGTTGGCGGCTAATGCCACTTGGCGCGGTTTTGGCTTATGGAGTAGGGGTGATCGGAGTGCGGTGTATCCGTGGCTAACTGATCAGGTTCCGGCGGCGCGAGTCACTTCGCCAGCTCTGCGGCGGCTTGCCTGCACGTTTCGGCGGTCCAGTTGCCGTCGTGCAGCTGCACGCGGTAGCGGTGGCTGAAGGAGGTGCCCTTGGCGAGTTGGAGTGGCTCGGGTGCCAGCCATGCCGGATTCACATACCAGAAGGTGTTGGCATTGGGTTTGTGGCAAACATACCAACTCGAGGGGTGGCGCGGGTTTGAAGGGTGGTTGACGATCAACAAGCCGGCATTCTCGCCCGATAACTCGCCATTCACATTGACCCATTCGGCGTGCTGCAGGTGGATGTCGATGTCTTTGCGGTTTTCGGAGTCGAGATAGACCAGCTTCTGGAATTCCTTGGGCCCGCGCCATGAGAAGCCGGCGTATCCACCATAATTCTTCTCGCCGCGTTCGTTGCTGCCAGGTGGTGGGGTCCGATCCAACACCACATCGGCAAGGGCGGTGGTCTTCACCTCCCAGTCTACCCGCACTCCCAGTTCGCCCTGCGGGCGGGTGATGCGGATCTCGACCTGATCCTCGAGCACCGCGTCACCATCGCGCACCGGGTGCGAGGTCTCGCGGTAACGCACGATGGCAGTGGCTGCATCCGGCTCGCTGAGGATTTTCGCATCCATGACTGCATTGCGCCCTTCTTGCTCGCCGGTCGCCTTGTTGGTTTCCCAAAAATTCACGCCATTGATCTTCTTCCATGAAAACCACAGCCCGTAATGCCAGACATGGTCGGCTGGCGCCACCCATACGGTGTTGTGGCCACGTTTGGTCGCGAGCACGGCGAAGTGGGGATCGCGCGGCGCGCCATCGAGCACGAAGTGCACCAGCACGGTGTCGCCGTCGACGAGCTTCAGGCTGCGGTTTGCGTCCTGTTGCCACACCGCCTCGGCGGAAGCGAGGCCGCACAAAGCCAGGGAGATCAACGCGCCGGTGAGGTTCATGAGAGGGGTCAGCTTTGGTGCCAGTTGCCGCGGATCTCGGTGCTCATTTTGGAATTGAGCTCTGCCGGCGAGAGGATCTTGTAGGCTTTCGGGTCCCAGGATACTTTCTTGCCCTCCTTGATCGCAAGCAGCGACAGGTGACTGAGGGAATCCGAGCGCACCGCGTCCTCGACGGGCGCGATGGAGGGCAGGCGTTCACGCACCGCGTTCACGAAATACTCGCTGTAATTCTTGTGGGTGATCAGCCGCTTGTTGCCCTCGCACTGACGCAGGCGCAACCAATCCATGTTGCTGGCTTGGGCCGAGCCACGACTGATGCTGACCCAGCCCTCACTGCCAATGAAGAGGGTGCCGTTGTCGGGGATCTTGGTGTTGAAGCCCTGCGCAACCTCCCTTTTGTCACTGCTGACGAACTTCATTTTGATTTTGCCGCCGAAATCGATGTCCACATCCCATCTCGTGCAGGCATTGAAGAGATCGGTGGCTGGTGGGAATCCGCCGGTTCCCTTGAAGGTGACCGGCCCGTTTTGGTCGTAGTCCAGACCCCAGATCGCGCAGTCGAGTGGGTGTGCGCCCCAGCCGGCGATGAAGCCGAGCGCATAGTCCGAGCAGAACCAGGAAGCCTTGCCGGTCAGGCGGTCCTTGCTGCACGGCCGCATCGGGGCCGGCCCGATGTAGAGATCGTAGTCGATTCCTTCAGGCACGGGAATTTCCTCCTTGGATCCGCCACCCTGACCTGCGGGGGCCCAGACGCGGACTTCCTTGAGTTCGCCGATGTAGCCATTGACCACCAACTCCATCGCGCGATGGTTGATCTCCATCCCGCGTTGCTGGGTGCCGTATTGGAAGACCGCCTTGTGTTTTTGTACGGCTTGTTCCAGCGCCTTGTTCTGGCTCATCGTGTAGCCGAGCGGTTTTTCCAGATAGAGATCCTTGCCGGATCTAACGGCTTCCAGGCCGATTGGCACGTGCCAGTGATCCGGCGTGGCCACCACCACGGCGTCGATCGATTCGTCGGCGAGCAGTTCACGGAAATCCCGGTATTGCTTCGGCTCATGGTTCTGCCGGTTTTGGATCAGCCCACCGGCGCGTTGGCGGCGTTGGTCATAAGGGTCGGCCACCGCCACTGAGCGCGCGCCAGGGACGGACAGGAAGTTCGTCAGCAAATCCGATCCCCGACCGCCGACGCCGATGTGGCCGAGTGCAATCTGGTTGCTGGGAGCGGTCTCGGATGCCAGCAGGCGGCTGGGGATGATCTGCGGGGCGACCGCCGCGGACAGGATGCCGCCGAGAAAGCGACGGCGGCTGGTGGATGGAGGATTCATGATGGGATTTTTTTGGTTCAGGCTGACCATTGGCGGAGGCGCTCCGCGGAGGTTTTGACGGCTTCTTCGCCGGCGATTTCGAGAGTCGTGGGGCCGTCAAAGCCGTTGGCTAACAGCTCCTTGACGATGGCTTCGATGCCGACCACGCCGTCGCCGAGCGGGATCACTCCCATGCCGCAGCCGAATTGTTTGCCGCGTTTCGGCAGCCATTCGGCGGGCATGTCCTTCCAGTGCACGTGCTTGATGCGCGAGCCGAAGGTTTTGACGAATTGCAGCGGATCTCCGCCGCCGAGCCAGGAATTGCCGGTGTCGAGGTTGATGCCGACCGTCTGCTCATGGCCCAGCGCATCGAGAATGCGCTGCATGCCGTCGACGGTGTCGGTGAGGATGCCGTGGGGTTCGATCAGCAACTCGATGCCGAAATGCTCGGCCCAGCGGATCGGCTCGTGGAGTTTCTCGCGGATGCTGAACAGCCGTTGATCATCGGTGAGTTGATGGCCGAATGCGGTCTTGGGATCGCCTTCGGTGGTGATCACCTGTTTGACGCCGAGGAAGTGGGCCAGCTTGATCGCGCGGATGATCTGGGTGGTGCCGTAGCGGTCGGGGGCGGTCGGATCGAGCAGATTGGCGTGGGCGCAGACGCTGGTCAGGGTGAGGCCGAATTCCTTCACCATGTCCAGCACGGTGTCGGGATGGGAATCCAGACTGAAGGAGGCGGAAAACCCGTATTCCGTGCCGAGGGTGGCACCGTCGTGGTTGTCGGTCAGGTCCGCATCATCGAAGCCCATCGCGCGGATGAGTTCGAATTGCCGCCGCATCGACGAGAAGGGTTGGATGAGTGCAAAGCAGCCGATTCGCATGGGATGGGTTGGTGGTGGGGTTCCTTCAATGGTTCCTGCCGCGCAGGCGAACGGCAGATGACGGATCAGGCCCTCGCGTGTGGGCTCCCTTATAATAGGCAATTCATCGGTGGTGATCTTTCAATGGTCGCCACTGGTAAATATTGAACATCCGGTGTTTGCGCTCCTATTCAAGCGGCGGGAGGGCTTGTTTCAGGTCGAATAAGGCTATCACAAGCCCGAGCTGCCGATCCATTTCCAAGCCAGCCGACCTGCTCCATGATGCGATCATGAAGCGTATCCTTCTCCCCCTGATACTTGCCTCGGTTCCGGCATTCCTCCATGCCGCGACTCCCCTTGAGACCCGGCTTTCGAGTCGCATCCAGCCCGCGTCCGCGCAGTTCGGCACGGTTACCGAAGCTGAAAAGCGCCTGATCATCAGCAACGTGGCGACCACCTTGGGCAAGCATGTCGCCTTCCGCAGCGACGGCACCGAGTGCAGTTATCAGGATTCCACTCAAGGCCGCCTCCACATCGAATGGATGGGTCTGCGGGTGCACAAGCTGGCGGTGGTGCCGCTCAGCCAGGACGACAAGGACCGGGGGGTCAGCAAGCGCATCCAAGCGCAGTTGGCTTACGACAACTGCCGCCTGCGTGATCCCAAGACTCAGCAATGGGGAGCTTGGAGCATCAAGTGCCCGACCTTGTTTCCCCCGGCGATCAATTTCGAGTGGGTCGGTGGTCGGATGATCGTCGATGGCGGATTGCACCTCGATAGTTTCAAACCCGGACCGATGAGCACCCAGTCGGGCAGTGCCGGCCAGGTGGCAGTGAACGAGCCGGCCAGAACATCGACTAGCAGCGACACAGGCAACTCCAGCAAGCCTGCCGGACCGGGGCTGATCAAGCGGGTGTCCAGCAGCATCAATGGCCTGCCTGCAGGCATGACGCGGCAGTGAAGCTTTCTTGGCCGGCGTGCTGCCACGATGGTTTTGCCGGCCCTAGGGTTAAGGGCTGGGCAGCAGCACCCACGAAGTGTCGGCAGGGCTTGCTCTGCAAAGCATGCCGACTTATCGATGGCTCGTGGAGTCTTTTGAACAACGGGTGACGCAGGAAGTGGGAGCAGTCGGCATTGATGCGATGGTGGCGGGGTTTTACCGCCGGGTGCGCAAGGACGAGTTGATCGGGTCGATGTATCCCGACGACGACTGGGAGGGTTCCGAGCAACGGCTGCGGCTATTCCTGCGGTTCCGCTTGCTCGGCGAGGTGGAATACACGCTGCGGCGTGGTCATCCGCGGCTCCGTGGTCGCCACATGCCCTTTGCGATCGGCGAGGCGGAGCGCGACCGATGGT
>JACCDY010077516.1_pt1 | contig 35549 bp, 33 predicted proteins | sample 7446391 | NCBI WGS metagenome assembly JACCDY01 (sample SAMN15323451, study PRJNA562643) | freshwater metagenome | isolation source: river surface water | place: USA:Blue River Watershed | collected 2017-08-18 | reverse complement strand
TCGTTTAAATGAGTATCAAGACGAATATTTCAAAAGAATGCAAGCACCTAATCCACTTTTCTTAAAAAGAATGGATGAGGTAGTTTCTAATTTTATTTGGAATTGGGATGCGTTTTTTAAGAAATATAAATTGAGCTAATCGAGAATCTATTAATCAACTAGTTGAATTTTAATCTTACTAAGGGTTCCATTCTTTTGTAGAATCTCTATTATATACATTCCCCTACTTATATTTTCAGTTGAAAATTTGTTTTCAGATGATTTAAGTAGATCAAAAGCAACTCCATCCATTTGAATGAGTTTTACTTTAGCAACAGGGCTTTTGGTATTACTAATGGCGATGTAATTATTCGCCGGATTTGGAAACACAGTTAACGGTGCTACCTCACCATTCGAAAGGGAAGCAGATACACATTCTCCCATATAGTAATTTGAAATGCCATGATAATATATGGCAAGAGAAGAATTTTGATAGGTAACAGAGTCACAGCCGCAAACAGGATCGTAAATATCTGGAATTTGAACACCGATATTCATTAATGTGCTATCAATACAATTCAAAAACACGACCGTATCCGACATGCACAAGGAATTACAAGCGTAAGAACTTCCATAAAAATAATTGGTGTAATCAATACCGTCTGAGCCAATCATAGAACAACCTGATAATTCAATACACTCATCCCCTATTCTGCACCAACCTAAAACCGATGAGCACGCGCCAAAATTTATTCCGGCTGGTATTTTCAAACATGTGTCAGGTTCCTGAATGGTACATGGGCCGTCAGAAAATTCGGTAATTCCATAATGATTAATCGCGATACAAGAATTAGCATACGTAACACCATCACAACCACATACAGGCTGAAGCAAGGCAATGCATTCAATTGTTGGATTTATTAGATTTGAGTCAATGCATGGTTGCGCCAAAAACATGGACCATGGTAAAAAAAGGAAAATCAAAAACATTTTATAGTTCATCTAACTAGCCTCCTTTTCTTTTAACTTGATAGCCCTCCTTTATTAGGATTTCTATTATTTTATCCCTGAAATTCCCTTGAATTAATACTTCCCCTTCTTTCACCGTACCACCAACACCACATTTATTTTTAAGTATCTTACCGAGGTCTTTTAAATCGTCTTCAGAACCAAGAAATCCCTCTATTAAAGTCACCTCTTTTCCAGCTCGTTGTTTCTTATCAATGGAAACATATAATTTTTGAAATTGAGGAGCAAGTGTTTCCTGTTCTTCATCTGATTCCACTTCGTAATTAAAATTTGGGTTAGTAGAATAAACCACATTTAAACGCTCTTTATTTTTCTTAGACATGATACTAAATTAGTTAACGATTATTTTCCCACCAGCACTCGCAGAGATAATCGAGTGTTTCTAAATGTCTTTTTGCTTCAAACAAATCCTTTCCCCAAGCATAGGTTCCGTGTTTACGAATGATAAAACATGAATGGGCTAATTCTCCTTTTCGATTTGTTAAAACTTTCGTAAAATGTGCCATATCTTGATGATTGTCAAAAATAGGAACCTGAAGGCTATTTTCATGGGTTTGTTGCCCATGAAACCCTTTTTGAATTTCATACCCTTCAAACTCTATATACTCTTCCAATCGTGTAGATGCCAATACCGGATATTTTCCATGACTATGTAAAATAACCGTTGTATCGGGAAAAAGCGAATATAAATCACAATGAATTTGGGTTTCTGCAGATGGTTTAACCCCAATAAAATCACCAATAGATTCAGCATGTTCATTTACGGTAATAAAATCCATTTCTGTAATCTGAGCTTTATCTATTCCCGATCGAGTAACCCAAATTTGATCATTCTCTCGATATGAATAATTTGTAGATGTGGCCGGTGACCACCCTTTCTGATTATACCAACGTATCGTTTCAACCAATTGCTTTTTCATTGAGACAAAGTTAATGGAGATTTTTACAACTTAAAAATCAAAGTAAAATACTTGAATACCACCTCTCAATTTCTGAAATATCAACCCCTTTTCGTCGAGCAACATCTTCAATTTGTTCTTGAGTAATCTTTCCTAATCCAAAATATTTTGCGTCTGGGTGAGCAAAATACCATCCACTTACCGATGCCGTAGGTAACATAGCTAAACTCTCTGTTAATGAAACCCCTGTTACTTCTGTAGCATTTAACAAATTAAAAAGACCTATTTTTTCTAAATGATCTGGACAAGCCGGATAACCGGGTGCAGGTCTTATACCACGGTATTTTTCAGCGATTACATCTTCATTAGACAATACTTCGTTGGCAGCATATCCCCAATATTTACAACGCACTTGAGCATGCATAAATTCTGCTAATGCCTCCGCCAAACGATCAGCAAGTGCCTTTAGCATAATCGAACTATAATCGTCATGATTGTCTTCAAAACGCTTGATATGAGCATCTATACCAATTCCTGAAGTCACTACAAAACCACCTAAATAATCGACCATCCCACTTTCCTTTGGCGCAATAAAATCAGCTAATGCCAAATTAGGTTGCCCCGCCGCTTTCTTAGTTTGTTGTCTCAATGTACGCTGAATTCCAATTATTTCCTTACGTTCAAGATCTCCGTATATTTCAATATCATCACCAACTGAATTTGCAGGGAAAAGTCCAATAACTGCACGAGCTTCTAACCATTTTTCTTGAATTAGTTGTTGTAACATATTTCTAGCATCTTGAAACAATTGAGTTGCTTCATTTCCTACTACCTCATCGGATAGTATTTGTGGAAATTTTCCATGAAGCTCCCAAGTTTGAAAGAATGGAGTCCAATCGATGTATTCAACCAACCCATTCAAGTCTATTTGTTCAAATACTCTTGTTCCTATAAAATTCGGAGTACTAATTGTGTCTGAATTAAAAGATAATTTCAATTGATTCGCTTGGGATTCCGCTAAAGAGATTAATTGTTTTGCACCTCGATGTTTTTCGTGATGTTCCCTTACCCGAGTATAGTCAGATTTTAATTCTGAAATGAATGCATCCTTTTTATGTCCCAATAAACTTTCAACTACAGTAACGGATCGAGAAGCATCTAGGACATGAACGGTTTGACCTTTTGTGTAATATTGGTCGATTTTCACAGCCGTATGCACTTTGGATGTCGTTGCTCCCCCAATCAATAATGGGATTGACAATCCGGCACGTTCCATTTCTTTGGCCACATGAACCATTTCATCTAAAGAAGGAGTAATTAATCCGCTCAATCCGATAACATCCACATTTTCTTTTATTGCGGTTTCAATGATTTTTTCAGCAGGAACCATGACACCAATATCAATGACCTCATAATTATTGCATGCTAAAACTACCCCGACAATATTTTTCCCAATATCATGAACATCACCTTTCACCGTTGCCATTAGTATTTTGCCGGCAGAAGAACTTTTACCATCTTTCTCTTCCTCAATATAAGGCAATAGATATGCAACCGCTTTTTTCATTACTCGTGCAGATTTTACTACCTGAGGTAGAAACATTTTACCACTTCCAAATAAATCACCGACAATGTTCATTCCATCCATTAAAGGTCCTTCAATTACTTGGATTGGTCGGTCAAATAGTTTGCGACATTCTTCAACATCCTCGTCAATAAATTCTACCAATCCTTTGACAAGTGCATAGGATAATCGCTCTTGAACTGGCACATTTCTCCAAGACAAATCAATTTCCTTCTTCTTTCCATCGCCTTTTACCGTTTCTGCATACTCCAACAATCTTTCCGTAGCATCGGATCGACGATTTAGCAAAACGTCCTCAACATATTCCAAAAGTTCTTTATCAATATCTGAATACACTTCAAGCATGGTAGGATTGACTATTCCCATATCCATACCATTCGAAATAGCATGATATAAAAATGCTGAATGCATAGCTTCGCGCACTTTATTATTTCCTCTAAATGAAAAGGACACATTAGACACTCCTCCACTAACATGAGCACCCGGAAGATTTTCTCGAATCCATTTGGTTGCATTGAAAAAATCTACAGCATTATTATTATGCTCCTCCATGCCTGTAGCTACCGGAAAAATATTTGGGTCAAATATGATGTCTTCCTTCGGGAACGCCACTTGATTCACTAAAATATCATAAGACCTTTTGCATATTTCAACCCTGCGCTGGAATGAATCAGCTTGACCGTTTTCATCAAATGCCATAACGATTACGGCAGCACCATAACGTTTAATTGTCTTGGCTTGACGTATAAAATTTTCCTCACCTTCCTTTAAAGAAATTGAATTCACAACTCCTTTTCCTTGAATGCACTTCAGTCCAGCTTCGATAATTTCCCATTTAGAACTATCTATCATGATTGGTACTCGCGCAATATCGGGTTCTGATGCTATTAGGTTGAGAAACCTAACCATTGCTTCTTTTCCATCAATCATTCCTTCGTCCATATTGACATCAATGATTTGGGCACCACCTTCCACTTGATCTCTTGCTACAGCAAGTGCAGCTTCAAAATCTCCTTCCTTAATCATGCGCAAAAACGCCAAAGAACCAGTAACATTTGTTCGTTCACCTACATTTACAAAATTGCTTTCGGGAGTAACAATCAATGGCTCAAGGCCGGAAAGTTTTAAACTTGAATTCATAGAGAATTAAAATGTATAATTTAAAATTTTAGTTAATCATAATTAGTTAAAGACACTATAGAATTAGTGTTAACCATGTACTTTTCTTGGCTGATACTTCTTCGCCAACTCAGCAATGGCTTTAATGTGATCAGGAGTAGTACCGCAGCATCCACCAATGATATTAATCAACCCTTCATCTAAAAATTCCTTAATTTGTTTCGCCATCATTTCAGGTGATTCATCGTATTTACCAAATTCATTAGGCAATCCAGCGTTAGGGTGTGCACTCACAGCAAAAGGTGATTTTTCATTTAATATTTGCAAATATGGACGCATCAAACTTGCTCCTAAAGCACAATTCAATCCAATACTGAGCAATGGCATGTGTGAAAGTGAAATTAAAAATGCCTCCGTTGTTTGACCTGTCAATGTTCTTCCACTTTGGTCTGTAATTGTTCCGGAAACCATTATCGGAATTTTAACTCCCCTTTCTTCAAAAACCAGATCAATTGCAAAAAGAGCCGCCTTTGCATTCAACGTATCAAAAATGGTTTCAACCAATAAAATATCTACCCCTCCATCCATCAGCGCCTTAACCTGATCCTTGTATGCATCCACTAATTGATCAAAAGAAATGGCACGATAACCAGGGTCGTTTACATCTGGTGAAATAGAAGCAGTTCGATTCGTTGGTCCTATTGAACCAGCAACAAAACGAGGTTTGTCTGTAAATTCTGCTGCCACCTCTTTTGCAATCTTTGCACTCTCATAATTGATAGCGTAAACAGCATCTTCCAATCCATAATCAGCTTGAGCAATCCAAGTTCCTGAAAACGTATTTGTTTCTACAATATCTGCACCCGCCAAAAAATATTGACGATGAATATCTTTAATTATTTCAGGACGCGTGATGGAAAGTAAATCATTATTACCCTTTAACGATTTGGAATGATTTTCAAATGCACCTTCTCGAAAGTCAAATTCTTCCAATTTATGACGTTGAATCATGGTACCCATGGCACCATCTAAGATTAAAATACGATTTTGTAAAGCTTGTTCTATTGCCGTTTTCATTTTATAATTTTTGCACTTAGAAGCAAGAGGAAAACAGCGAACTGTCAACTTATCTCTTCCCAAATTACTGGGAAAGGAATTGGCACCTTTTCATTTAATTTGCTAGGTTGCCAAGGTTTCATAGGGCCTGTCCCTCCACCTTTCTTCATAAGTATATGTTAATGAACTTAGGTACAAAGATAACGAGAAATCTTTTTTTTCAAAGCGAATCTTCGATTTTCTACCTGTGATAAGAAAAAACAAACAAATTTTAGAACATTGTTACTTTTCATTACCTTTATACTATGAAACTTATTACCCTTATTCAAAAATATTTCCCGGATATTTGGCAATATTTAGTGATTATTCTAATTTTCATCCTAGCCGCCATTTTCATTCTATAAACGACAACAGTTATTGTCATGCAAAAATCTCTTGTATTTTTCGTTTTTTTGATCTCCCTGCTCACTTCCTATGCTCAATTAAACATTGACTCACTTTCCCATATCAATTACCAACAATTGCATGGAGCGAATCTCAATGATGTTTGGGGATATGTAGACGAATTAGGTAATGAATATGCCATTGTGGGAACATCCAAAGGAACATCTATTGTGAATGTGACAAATCCTTCAAGTCCTGTAGAAGTTTTTTGGCTTCCTGGTTCAGAATCGATTTGGCGCGACCCATGTGTCTATGGTAATTACGCTTACGTAACTACAGAAGCGGAGGATGGCTTACAAATTATCGATTTGAATCCTCTTCCACAATCTTCAAACCTAACTTCAACGTTGTACACGGGTCCCACCGGTGCTAATTGGCAATCGGCCCACACCTGCTTTGTTGATGAAAATGGATTTGCCTACATTTTTGGTGCAAACCGAGGAAATGGAGGAACTATTATTTTGGATGTGCAAACCGATCCAATGAACCCCATTGAAGTAGGTGAATTTGATTCTTGGTATATTCATGATGGTTATGTTCGAAATGACACCTTGTATGCTGCTCATATTTACGATGGCTTTTTTAGTTTAATTGATGTATCAGTAAAATCTAACCCTGTTCTACTCGGTACACAAACAACTCCAAGTAGTTTTACACATAATATTTGGCCTTCCTCCAATGGACAGTTTGTTTTTACAACAGATGAGGTTTCGGGCGCCTTTATAACAGTTTATGATATTTCATCCCCCTCAAATATGATCGAAGTTGATCGCAATCAACATTCGCCAGGTGCCGGAGTTACACCCCACAACACCCATGTCATGGGAGATTATTTAATTACCAGTTACTATTCTGATGGTATAATTATTCATGACATAACTCACCCAAACAATATTATAAAAGTTGGACAATATGATACATATCCTGGACAAACCATTGGTTTTGACGGATGTTGGGGAGTATATCCATTTTTACCATCAGGGACTATTCTTGCGGCGGATATCACACAAGGACTTTATATCCTTGGTCCAACCTATGAAAAAGCGTCCTATTTAGAAGGATTAGTTACAGATATCAACACAAATACCCCCTTAGACAATGTAAAAGTTCAACTGGTTGGTAATGATCAAATTGAAAACACAAAAATGGATGGCCAATATGCCACAGGAATCTTAGGGACAGGAATGTATTCAGTAACATTCAATAAAGTTGGGTATTATCCAAAAACAGAAATTATTGATTTATTTCAAGGAACGGTAATTAATCTACAAACTCAACTAATCCCCATCCCTCCCTACAACCTAAATATACAAGTAGTTGAATCGGGCACATTGATGCCTGTTCCTAACGCTCAGATTAAATTAATTCATCCAGAAATTGAACACCTTGGAACAACAAATGCTTTAGGACAAGAAGCAATGACTTTATTCTATCAAGATGGCCAACCTTACCAAATCATGATTGGAAAATGGGGTTATATCACCACTTGTTTCGATTCTGTGCTCACCGAAAACACTATACAACTCACTATAGAACTGGAAAAAGGATATTTAGATGACTTTGAATTCGATTTTGGATGGGTAGAGGTTGGTGATGCCGAAACAGGTAAATGGGAAAGAGGAATTCCCAATCCAACGAATAATACCATGGTAGGGCAAGATGCTCCTTTTGACTGTGGTAAAATTGGTTATGTTACAGGAAATAATCCAAATTTCAATCCAATTATTGATGATGTACATAATGGATATACTAAGCTCATTTCCCCTCAAATGGATCTAACTGGAATGAGTAATCCTCATGTAAATTTTGCACGTGCATTTTATTGCTTTTTTGGGCCAGGAACCATTGATGACACATTAAAAATTAGTATATCCAATGGTACGAATGAACTAGTAATTGATGTAATTGCCGGGCCGCAAAATGAAATGTATTATGAATACCAGAGTATTCCAATTTCAGGACTGATACCAATCACCCAAACCATGCAAATTTCAATAATGATATCCGATTTACCACCAAATAACAATGTAACAGAAGCTGCTTTTGATCATTTTAGCATTACCAATTTTAACATCAATGATCTGGATGAAAAAGAAATAAAAAAATATACAATTTCCCCTAACCCTACCAATGAGTATTTCACGATTAATGGATTAGAAAAGCCAAGTAAAATCAACCTTTTTTCTGCAGATGGAACACTTGTTTTTGAAACGTATTTGGAAAATCCATCTGATTCTATTTCTATTTCTGAACTACCGAAAGGTCTTTATTTGGTTTCATTTGAAGATCAGATTCTTAGGGTTATGAAATATTAATTGTGAAAGAATATCAATTTAATGATAATTTAAGTTCCAAAAACAGTTTAACTTTGAGTAAACAAAAAGTAAATATGCCTTATAATTTATCCTTGGTTATTCCACTTTATAATGAAGACGAATCTCTTCCTGAATTGTATCATTGGATAAAAAAGGTAGTGGATGAAAACCAAATTGTGTGTGAAATAATTTTTATTGACGATGGAAGCAAAGACAAATCTTGGTCAGTAATTGAAAATTTAGCAGCAAATGACTCTTGTGTGAAAGGCATAAAGTTTCAACGAAATTATGGTAAATCCGCTGCATTACAAGTAGGTTTCGAACGAGCACAAGGAGATGTTGTTATTACAATGGATGCTGATTTACAGGATTCGCCAGATGAAATTCCGGAATTGGTTCGAATGATCATGCAAGATGATTTCGATGTTGTATCAGGATGGAAAAAGAAAAGGCATGACCCATTAACAAAAACTATTCCCACTAAATTATATAACTGGGCAGCAAGAAGAATAACGGGGATTTATTTACACGATTTTAATTGTGGATTAAAGGCATATAAATTGTCTGTTGTTAAAAGCATAGAACTTTATGGAGACATGCATCGCTATATTCCCGCACTTGCCAAATATGCTGGTTTTCAAAAAATTGGAGAAAAAGTGGTTCAACATCAAGCACGAAAATTCGGAGTTACCAAATTTGGAATCAATCGATTTTTGAATGGACCATTGGATTTGATGACGGTAGCTTTCATGGGGAAATTCGGAAAAAAACCTATGCATTTCTTCGGCGCTTTAGGAACGTTGATGTTTTTAATCGGATTTGGCCTAGCTGTATATTTGGGAATTGATAAATTATTCATCCATAAAACAGCGAAATTATTAGCAGATAGAACTGAGTTTTTCCTTGCTTTAATATCAATGGTGATGGGAGTTCAATTTTTCCTAGCCGGATTTTTAGCAGAATTAATTGGTCGAAATTCAAGTACACGAAATCATTATTTGGTTGAACGAGAATTAATATGATTCAAGATTGGAATGTTGATTCAACCTGGTCGCTATTCTTGGACAGGGATGGTGTGATTAATGAGCGAATATGGAATGGCTACGTTCTAAATTATGAGCAATTCAACTTTAGAACAAATACATTGGAAGCGCTTCGAAAACTCTCCAATTATTTTTCGCATACCGTTATTGTTACCAATCAACAATGTGTTTCTAAGAATTTAATAACATTGACTGAATTAGATACTATACATAACAATATGCTGCAGGAGATTCAATCAGCTGGAGGAAAAATCCATTCAATTTTTGCAGCAGTAGAAGAGCGAAATTCTCCCCCATTTAGACGTAAACCAAATAATGTAATGGGATTGGAAGCAAAAAACCAATTTCCCGCTATCGATTTTTCAAAATCAATAATGGTAGGCGATACAGATTCAGACATTCAATTTGGCAAGAACCTTGGTATGAAAACAATTCTAATTAAATCGGAAGAAAGAACAATTTTAAAGGCGGACTTAGAAATCAGTAACCTAATTGAACTAAGCGACGTTATCATTTAATAAAATAGAAATATGAAATTGAGTTTTTATCTTGTTGTAGTAACTTTTCTGATTTCATTCATCAGCAATAGTCAAGCAATAAATCAAGTAGATAAACAAGGCAAAAAACAAGGTGTTTGGAAAAAATACTACGATAAAAGCGGAAGATTACTTTATGAAGGAACGTTTAAAGACGATAAACCAACAGGTGTTTTTCGTTTTTATTATGAAGACGGAAATAAAAAAGCATTAATTGATCACAATTTAACAACAGGAAGATCTTTGGCTAATTATTTTCATCCCAACGGACAACTGATGAGCGGTGGAATATTCCGAAATCAACAGAAAGACTCTACTTGGGTAACATTTACGGAGGGAGGATTAGTAAGTGAAATAAGCAATTACAAGAATAATGAACTTCATGGGCAGCGAACTACTTTCTACATTACAGGGCTAGAAAATGCAACAGGAAGAATTCCATTCATCAAATCCAACTACAAAAACGGAAAATTAGATGGCGAATACATTGAATTATTTATGGATGGAAGGAAAAAATTATATTGTTTTTATGTGGACGGCAAACTCAATGGTTTATATATTGAATATCATAGAAATGGAAAAAAGAGTAGCTTGATCAGATACAAAAACGGGATTAAACACGGTTATTGTTCCGGATTCGACGAAACAGAAAAAGAAATTGCAACGGCATATTTTTATAAAGGACGCCTTTTGGAAGGCAAAGAATTAGATAAACACTTGAATTATTGTAAATCCAAGGGGATTGACCCAAATAATTAATTTGTTATTTTTGTATATGATGAATGTTGAAAAAATAGCTTTTTTATTTGCCACCGGACTATTAAGCTTGATTCTATTTTCAGGATGTTCAAAGAAATCAACTAAATCAGATGTTCAACTGTATGCAGACTATTTTGATTTAACTCCTGGAAGATTTATAGAATATGAAGCAACTGAAATCACTCATAATTCCAATGCAACCATTCAACACGACACATTAAAATATTTATTGCGTATTCAAATCGAGGATACGATTTATGACAATTTAGGTAGACTCAATCGAAAATTCGTTCGATACAAACGGTTGACACAAAATGACAATTGGGTTATTTCGGATGTTTGGATGGCTTTTAAGGATTTAATCAATGCTGAATTAGTTGAAGAAAACGAACGTATCATCAAATTAAAATTTCCAGTGAATTCATTTACATCTTGGAATGCTAATATTTTTAATAGTTCAAGCTCCTTAGATTGTTTTTACGAACAACTTCATGCGGCTAAAACAATAAATGGATTATCCTTTGATAGTACAGTAGTTGTTAATCAAGGTAATGAAAGAAATTTAATTCGTTTTTACAAAAAACAAGAAATCTACGCCAAAGGAATCGGAATGGTTTACAAATACTACAAAGATTTGAATATTTCTAATTTCGATACACTTTCAATTTCATCCGGCAAGGAACTCTTTCTCAAACCTTTGCAGTACGGAATACAATAATGAAGCGAATTTCAATTTTTTCAGCATTCCCTCCCTTTCGCGGTGGCATTTCACATTTTAGCGCTAGATTAACAAACGCCCTTGAAAAAGAAAATAGTGTTCAAACGCATACTTTCAAAAGTCAATATCCCAACTGGTTATTTCCAGGTAAATCACAATTTGATTTCAATCAAAAAAGCGAGTTTAAATCCCCGGCAAAACGAATTGTAAGCACCTTTTCTCCTTTCAGTTATTTTGCCTTAACTTCCTCATTAAAGAAAGATAATTCATCCTTATTCATAACAAATTACTGGATGACAATTTTTGCTCCATTAATGGGATTCATAGCTAGAGGATTACCAAAAAAAACAACTAAAATTGCGATTGTTCACAATTTAATACCTCACGAGAAACGTTTTTTTGATTCTTTCTTTAACAGATACTTTATAAAATCCTACGATGGATTTGTTGCCCTTTCACAACATGTTTACAACGATCTTTCTCGCTTTGTAGCAAAAGAAAAAATCATATTACTTCCCCATCCTTCCTACGATCAATTTGGGAAGAAAGAAAATAAGGAGGAAGCAAGACAAATATTGAAAATTGATTCATCCAAAAAAACCTTGCTTTTCTTCGGGATTATAAGACACTACAAAGGATTGGATTTATTAATTGATGCTTTCGGCATGTTGGATGATACCTATCAATTAATCATTGCTGGTGAAATTTATGGAAATGACTCAGCACTAGGAAATCAAATCAAGCAAAATCGAAATTACGAACGCATTCATTTTCGTAATGAATTCATTCCTGATTCAGAAATAAAAAATTACTTTTCAGCAGCTGATTTCCTGATTCTACCCTATCGTTCTGGTACGCAAAGTGGGGTTGCATCTATTGCCCAAACTTTTGACTTACCGGTAATCGCAACGAATACAGGTGGAATCGCTGAGAATATTGAACTGCAAAATGGTACCCTAATTGAAGCACCAAATCCACAAGCAATTCAGAAAGCAATTTTAAATGCTTTCAATAAAGAAATCAAGGTGATTGATTCAACACAACAAGCTGCATCAAGTATTAATTCTTGGGACGAATTTGCCCAAAAGTTGATCCTATTTTCAGATTCAATAGCTAAATAAATTTGTCTAAATACAATTATTACTCTTTTTTATTGATTTTCACGTTGCAATACCCTATATTTGCGGGCTTAATTTGAAACTAACACAATATAGTCATGCGCAATAAAGGATTCTTTTGGTTTATAACTATCTTATTAACTGCAGTTTGTATTTATCAACTTTCATTTACTTGGGTTGCCAGTAACGAAGAATCTCGTGCTGAAAAACAAGCTCAACAAAAAGTAATTGAACTCAAGGCTCAAGCTGCTAAAACAGGAAATAAAGCTTTATTACCTAATAATACTGAAGTTGATTTCTCAAAGCCAGAGGCTGAAGAAATTGCAAAAGCAGCTTTTATTAACCAAATTCTTAAAGACAAAGCAGATAAATCAGTATACCCTGTACTTGGTTCTACTTTCGAAGAGGTTAAAAAAAGAAGTTTAGCATTCGGACTTGACTTAGTTGGTGGAATGAGTGTAACATTGGAAATTTCTATTCCAGATTTATTAAAAAACTATGCAAGAAATCCTCGAGATATCAAATTCAAAAAAGTATATGAAGCAGCGGCTAATCGTTACAAAAATGGTGGCGATTTTATTGATTTATTCATAGACGAAAACAAGAAGCAAAATAACGATTTAGTTGTTAAATTATTCAATTTAGCTGATATTGACGGTTTAACAGGGAAATCTTCAGATGCAGATGTAGAAAGTTATTTCAGGAAAGTTGCTTCTTCATCGATGGATGGAGTTGAGCAAATCATGAATAAACGAATCAACCAATTTGGTGTTGCTCAACCAAATATTCAAAAAGACCCATCTAAAAACAGATTATATATAGAACTTCCAGGAGTTCAAGATGAAACAACTGTTGCTGCCAAATTACAATCTACTGCAAACCTTCAATTTTACGAAACATATGTTTTTAATGACATATCATCACAATGGAGTCAAGCGGTTGCATTATCCAAACAAGTTTTTGATCCAGCAAGTTTAGAAGAGGACTTATTGGAAGAAGATACGCTTGTAAGTTCCGACAATGCAACTACTGTTGCCAACAATACAAAAGACACAGTGAAGAAATCCACTAAAAAGGATGAAAAAGCTGCTATTTCAACTAACCAAAAAGGGTTGGGCGATCTAATTAAAGGAAATGCTAATGACTTTGCTGTTGGTTCTGTTAAAGTAGCTGACAAAAGCAAAGCAGAAGAACTATTAAGAAGAGCAGACATTCTAGCTCTTTTTCCAGATGACTTAAAATTCATGTGGTCTGCTGAACCAGAAAAAATGGACGACAAAACCAAAGAAATGGGGTATCGTTTATATGCTTGTAAAATTCCTGAAAGTGGAAAAGCAGACGTAGGTGGAAAAGACATATTAAAAGCAAGTACTGGTTACGACTCTCAAAATGGTGATATTACTGTTGACCTTCAAATGACAAGCGAAGGAGCTGACAAATGGGCTAAAATGACCGCAGAAAACGTAAATAAATTCATTGCAATTACGATGGATGATGTTGTTTACAGTGCTCCACGAGTGAACCAAGCAATTAATGGAGGTAATACACAAATCTCCGGTAATTTTTCAGTTGAAGAAGCTAAAGATTTAGCAGGTTTATTAAACGGAGGGGCTTTACCCGCGCCATGTGTAATTAAAGAACAAACCAAAGTTGGACCAACAATTGGTGCTGAAAACACGAAAGCAGGATTGATATCATTTGCCATCGCCCTTTTCGTAGTTTTCCTATATATGTATTTCTACTACGGAAAATCAGGATTGGTTGCAAATATTGCCTTAATTGCTAATATCTTCTTCATTTTTGGTTGTTTGGCAAGTTTTGGAGCTGTATTAACCCTTGCTGGTATTGCAGGTATCGTATTAACTATTGGTATGGCCGTGGATGCGAACGTACTTGTTTATGAACGTATTCGAGAGGAATTAGCGAACGGAAAAGATAAAGCTTCAGCTATTGATACAGGTTACAAAATGGCCTTATCTTCAATTATAGATGCGAACGTTACTACCTTATTAACTGCAATCGTTCTTAAAATCTTTGGTTCAGGACCAATAGAATCTTTTGCTACAACATTAATCATTGGTATTTTCACCTCTGTTTTTGCTGCATTAGTAATTTCCAGATTAATTTTCATTTGGATGATGAACAAAAATATGTCTATTGAATTTGATACTAAACTTACAAAAAATGCATTCCGTAATTTGAATATCAATTTCATAGGAAAAAGAAAATTATATTACTTGGTTTCTACCATTTTAGTAGTTGGTTCATTGGTATTGGTTGCTACTAAAGGTTTAAAACCGTCTGTTGAATTCTCTGGAGGTAGAACTTACGGAATTAAATTTGACAAATCAGTTGCTAATGAAATTGAGTTTGTTAAATCGAACTTGACTTCCTCTTTCGGAGGAGCATCTGTTGATATTAAAACAAAATCAAATAATTTCTTCATTGAAGTAACAACAAATTACTTATTATCTGAAGACTCTGGTGAAGCTAAAGTAGCAGAAAAGCTAACAGAAGGGTTGGATAAATGTAAATCGAAACTGGGGAATTATAAAATTGTTGAAAAAAGAAGTGTTTCTTCAACAGTTTCAGGAGAATTAATCACCTCTTCATCTTTAGCTATTGGATTGTCTTTAGTAATGATTTTTGCATATATCCTTTTACGTTTTGGAAAATGGCAGTATTCGTTCAGTGCGATAGCTGCATTATTCCATGATGTTGTAATTGTGTTAGGTGTATTCTCATTATTTAACGGAATTCTTCCTTTCAACATGGATGTTGACCAAGCGTTTATTGCCGCAATTTTAACTGTGATTGGTTACTCCATTAATGATACTGTGGTTGTATTTGACCGTATTCGTGAAGATTTATCTTGGAAAAAAGGTACCGATTTAGGATCTGAGGTTAATGGTGCATTGAATTCTACGCTCTCAAGAACTATCAATACATCGATGACTACGATTGTAGTATTAATCGTAATATTCCTTTTAGGTGGTTCGGCAATTAAAGGATTCGTTTTCGCTCTATTGGTAGGTATCGTTGTAGGAACATACTCATCGCTTTTAGTAGCTTCTCCAATGTTATTGGATTTGACGAAAAGCAAAAAATAATCTTTAAATTTCAATAATCTTTAAATCAGGCTTTTTAGTTAAAGCCTGATTTATTATTGTTTTATCGTCATTAGTTTCTGATTGCCTTTTGATATATTTTTTCCAAAAAACAGGTTCCAAATTATTGAAGTGATAGGGAGCAAATCCAAATCCTTTAAATACTCCAGACTCAACAAAAATTATACTTTTCTCGAATTTCTCCCTGCCTTTATCTACAATAAAAAAACTTTTGCGTTCAAATGTTAGCTGATCTATAGCTTGTTGAACACGGTTATTGTAATCCAAAGCGGTTTCCTTATCTAAACAAGCACCTAAACAGGAATCAATCTGGTGATAGAAACAGGCCATTTCTACTTTTCGTGAACCACAGTATTTTTCACATAAATTATATTCAGATCGTAAAAATTCTAAATACTCATTTCCTTCCTTTTTGGTGGTGAATTGAATTATTGGGTAACTTGTAGATTTTGAAGTCAATGATACACGCAACCGCAAATATCCATTCAAATCAACTTCATCATATAATCCATATGAAAACATATCTTTTTTTAAAGCCCGATTATACTTCGGTTTATGCAGTTTTACCAAATAGGATTCATGCAGTAAAGCGATTAACTCAGAACCGGTAAGTTCATATTCTATACGAACTATTTCCTGAATCATCAAAGCACCCTTTTCATTTTTCGTGTTTCGTAAATGTTGCTCTATTCGACTTTTGATGCTTTTACTTTTCCCAATATAAATAATCTGATTATGCTCATTATAGAAAAAATACACACCTGTTTTTGAAGGTAAGTTATCAATTACATCCAAATCCAATGATTCATGAAGTAATTTAGGATTTAGTTCATATTGGATTAACTCATTTAGCTTCTTTGAATCCTTTTCATGCATCAATTGAAACAAATGGGTAGTTGCCAACGCATCCCCTCCTGCTCTATGTCGACCATTAATTTCAATACCTAATTCACGAGTTATTTTTCCCAAACTGTATGAGTCATATCCCGGTAAAATTAATCTTGCTGCTCTAACCGTGCATAAATGTGGTAAACGAAAATCATATCCAAGACGCTTAAATTCACCTCTCACTACATTGTAATCAAAGGAAACATTGTGTGCTACAAAAATTGAATCCGAACAAAAATCGACAACTTGTTTGGCTACTTCAAAAAAACGAGGAGCTTGGGCAACCATTCGATCCGAAATACCGGTTAACTTAACGATAAAATCAGGAATTGATTCCTCGGGATTGACTAGCGAAATAAATTCATCAACAATTGTTTTGCCATCAAATTTATATAATGCAATTTCAGTAATTTTAGATGTCTTTGGACTTCCTCCAGTTGTTTCAACATCAATAATTACATACTTCATATAACGAAGATATTCAAAAACATCAAGAAAAGGATCATCCTTGTCAAAACTATTGTTCGTACTTTTACACCTTGAAAAAAACAATGCGCTTTCATTACGGTTCTAATTTTTGGTTAATGTCGCTTTCGATGTTTTTTTTCATGATGAGTTTCAATTTAATTATGCCTGAATTAAATGGCTTTTTAACCGCACTGGGAAGCTCTGAACTCAAAGGATTAATAATAACACTCTTTACCATTTCTGCTGGAATTTCTCGCCCCTTTTCAGGAAAATTGGCGGATGTAATTGGAAGAAAAGCCTCTATCTATGTCGGGATTCTAATTTGCATTATAGTATCTATCACATACCCCATTGCGCAATCGCTATTATTCTTTTTTGTTTTGCGTTTTCTGCATGGTTTTAGTGCCGGATTTATGCCTACTGGTGCAACTGCATTAGTAACGGATGTCTTACCCGAGCAATCTAGAGGACAAGCAATGGGTATATGGGGCACTTTTATTTCGTTAGGAATTGGCATTGGTCAAGCCCTTGGTTCTTGGGTATTTATGCAAACAAATTATACTTTTTTGTTTGGCTTGTCCGGATTTATCTGTCTCATCTCACTCGTACTTGCTACTTTTGTTAAAGAAACGTTGAAGGAAAAAGAATCTTTTCAAATCAAGGTCTTTAAAATACAATGGAAAGATGTTATAGAACCTTCTGTTTTTCCGGCGGCGGTGGTCATGTTCCTAACAGCAGCTTCTTCAGGAATCATATTTGTCATAACCCCTGATATTTCTAATTTTCTAGGAATTAATAACAAAGGGTGGTTTTTTGGTATTTATGTTATTTCAACCATTTTAATTCGTCTTTTTTCAGGTTCACTTTCGGACAAAATAGGTCGAAGAAAAACATTGTTAATTGGTAACCTATTCCTCATTTTGGCCATGATACTTATTGGACTTTCAACTAGTTTAAACACCTATACTTTTGCAGCTATTATTTTTGGGTGTGCAACAGGAATTTCTAGCCCTACCCTATTTGCTTGGACAGCAGATCTTTCAAATATAAAAAGAAGAGGAGTTGGCGCCGGAACCATGTTCATTGCCTTAGAAGGGGGGATAATGCTTGGCTCACTCTCTACCTTATTATTCTACGACTCAACAAAGAATACCATTTTTATTTCATTTTTATTTGGTGCCTTTCTGGCTCTCGTGGCATCCATTTACCTTGTATGGCATTTAACTAATCGTAAATCATTGTTTTGATAGGTATTTCTTCACGAAATAATGACCTAAATATATTAATGGTGTTAAAGTAACAGCAATAAAAATTTTCAAAGAATAATTTGTGAATGCTAGTTCAATGAAATCAGAAAGTTGAATTTTACCAGGTAAAACAAATCCAATATATAATACGATAAACGAATCAATTAATTGAGAAAGTAAGGTGCTTCCTGTACTTCGCAGCCATATAAATCGATTTCCGGTTCGCTTTTTAATTTCATCAAAAATAAAAGCATCCATTAATTGAGAAACTAAAAAAGCCACAATGCTTCCAATTATTACCATTTGTGCTTGTCCAAATACTTGAGTGTAAGCTTGATCAGAAGCTAAGTCTGAACCAGGCAGATTATATGCGGGAATCCCAAGAGTAATTCCTATGATAATGAAGCAATAAGCAATCAGAACTGCCGTAATCCAAGAAACTCTTCTCACTGCTTTAGGTCCGTAAAACTCATTAAGTAAATCCGTTAATAAAAAAACTATAGGCCAAGGCAAAATTCCAACAATTGTAACAAATGGCCCTATTTTCCAATCTCCAAGAGAAAATTGAATGGGGATTTCAATTAACTTATTGCTAATTAACTCTGCCGTTACTGCGTTTGTAATGAACAAACCAGAAAGAAAAACGAACAACCAAATCCGCCTCTCATTCCATTGATTTTTAGTTAATTGGATCATTTGTTGAAAAAAGTACTTTAATTAATTGAGCCGAAATCGCTAAAATTCACTACTTTCGGCGTAATGAAAAAGGAAATCAGCATTGATTATTCAAAACTAACTAAATTGTATTACTCCATAAGCGAGGTAGCGCAATTATTTGATGTAAATGCTTCTTTAATTCGTTTTTGGGAGAAGGAACTGAATCTTGAACAACCCAAAAAAAATAAAAAAGGAAACCGACTTTTCACGATTCGTGAAATTCAAACCATTCAAAAAATCTATACACTTGTTAAAGTACAAGGATATAAGTTGGACGCTGCTAAGAATCAATTAAAAACAAGAAGAAAAAAAGAAGTTTTTAAAGAATCCTTGTTTGACCTTACCCCAGAGGAGATAATTATTGATCGTTTGGAAAAAATCAAAGCGAAATTAATTAAACTAAAGCATTCACAAAACTAATCCAAGTAACTCAGCTTTAGCATATTTGAACCGCCTAAGTCCTCTAATGGAATTGAAGCAATATTCACAACAAGATCTCCCTCTTTCAAGAAACCTTCTTTCTTCATTAGGTATTTAATATCTGCAATGGTGTGATCCGTACTAATTTGTTTGTTATAGTAGAATGCTTTCACTCCCCAAATCAAACTTAATTGGGTTAGTATTTTCTGATTGCTCGTAAAAATAAATATTGGTGCCTTGGGTCTCTGTGATGCTATTTTGTAAGCAGTATATCCTGAAAATGTCATAGTAAGAATCGCATTTGCCTCAACACGTTGTGACAACCTGCACGCGTTAAAGCAAATTGAATCTGCAATAAATCGATCATGCACCTTGCTTGGCAACTCTTCTTTATTATATATTCCGTCATGCTTCTCCATTTCCATTACAATATTACTCATGGTTTGAATTACTTCAACAGGATATTTTCCAACAGAAGTTTCGCCCGATAGCATTACCGCATCTGCTCCATCAAGAACGGCATTTGCAACATCATTCACCTCTGCCCGAGTTGGGGTTAGGCTTGATATCATACTTTCCATCATTTGAGTAGCCACAATGATTGGTTTTGCCTGTCTAATAGACTTTTGAATTAACATTTTTTGAATCAATGGCACTTGTTGGTAAGGAATTTCCACACCCAAGTCACCTCGAGCTACCATCAAACCATCACTCTCACTAATAATATCATCCATATCGGCAACGGCCTCTGGTTTTTCAATTTTAGCAATTACTTTAGCATTACTTCTTCTTTCCGTTATGATGTGTTTTAACTCAATAATATCTCTTGCTGAGCGAACAAACGACAACCCGATCCAATCCACCTCATTTTCTATTGCAAATTCTAAATCTAATTTATCTTTTTCAGTGAGAGATGGTAATGAAATCGACGTATTTGGAAAATTAACACCCTTTTTGGAAGAGAGAATTCCTCCGTTTATAATCTTTGTTTTAATTTCTTTTGCTCCGTCAGATGACAACACTTCTAAAACTATTTTTCCGTCATCTAGTAATATTCGTTCACCTGCTTTAACCTCCTTTGGTAATTCAGTATAATTTATCGAAAAACGTTCTATAGTGCCAACAATCTTCTCTGTTACTATCGTAATTTCGTTCCCTGCAAGCAAATTAACCCCATTATTTTCCATTTCATGAGTTCGGATTTTAGGACCTTGCAAATCAGCCAACAACGCAACATTCAATCCTAACTCAATATTTAATTCGCGCACATGTTTTATCACCGTGGCATGATCTTCATAGCCGCCATGTGAAAAGTTTAAACGACAAACATTTAACCCATTCAATATCATTTCCCTTAACACTTCCTTAGGCATAGAAGCGGGACCAATAGTAGCAACGATTTTTGTTTTTTTGTTCAGGGTAATTGGATTAATTACAAATTGTGATGCTTCGTTTTCCATGGTATTAATTAAATTCTAAATATTGAAATGACTTATGTTTCTGGTTATCAAAAACAAAAGCGGCTAAAATAGTGTCTATACGTCTCAACTCAGTCAAGAATTGATCAACGGCAATCGCATGATTATTTGTTAAAAACAAGAAGTAATCCATATTAATGGCTTCGGGAATTAAATAATCCAGCCCATTTTTATTTTTTAATAAAAAATACCCAACACGATCTAATTCATCCTGATAGCCATACATAGGAAAAGAAATTTCTTCATTTTTCTTTTCATTATAAACAACCAAAGGGTTTATTTCTTTTGTTAAATGAAGACTCATCGCTGCATTTATAGACCAAACCAATCGATAATCAAGTTGATGAGAAGAAATTCCAATCACATCAAAATCTAGCTCTTCGTCTAAACTCAATTGATATTTCTTTGTTTTTATCATAGACACCTACAAAAGTAACCTTTAGACCGCGACATTTAGAAAAAAACATAAAAAACTATAAACAATTATTTCTTAATCAAATGTAAAGTTAAGGCGATAAGATTTTGAATACTAAAAATAAAAGCGTAGTTTTGCAACCGTTATTCTGAAAGACAGAGTACTACATAAAAATCATTTTAATAATATTGGCATGTATTTAACACCAGAAGTTACTAAAGGAATATTCGCTAAACACGGCGGTTCTGAAGCAAACACAGGATCTACAGAAGGTCAAATTGCATTGTATTCATTTCGCATCAGTCATTTAACTGAGCATTTGAAAAAAAACAGAAAAGATTACGGAACACAAAGAGCTGTTCAATTATTAGTAGGTAAACGTAGAAGTTTATTAGACTATTTAAAAAGAAAAGATATCGAAAAATATCGTGCATTAATTAAAGAATTAGGATTACGTCGTTAATTCTTTGCACAATTTTATTGAAGAGGGGACATTCGGCATTAGTCGTATGTCCTTTTTTTATGAAAAATTGAATTATTAAACACGCACCTTGACAATCATTGTGCAAATGAATAAGTAAATAAGTAAATATGAATATAGGTTTAAAAAAATCGATCATTACCGGCGGCAAAGAAATTAGTGTCGAAACAGGTAAACTGGCAAAGCAAGCAGATGGATCGGTCGTAGTTCGAATGGGCGATACTATGTTACTTGCAACTGTTGTGGCAGCAAAAGACGCAAAAGATGGCGTTGACTTCCTACCATTAACAGTGGACTACAAAGAAAAATATGCAGCAGCAGGACGTTTTCCAGGAGGTTTCTTTAGAAGAGAAGCTCGTCCATCAGAAAGTGAAATTTTAATCATGCGCCTTGTTGATAGAGCACTAAGACCATTGTTTCCAGATGATTATCATGCAGAAGTTCAATTAATGATTCAATTAATCTCTTATGACGGAATTCACAATCCAGATGCATTATGTGGTTTAGCCGCATCTGCAGCAATTGCCGTATCAGACATTCCATTTAACGGACCTATGTCAGAAGTAAGAGTTGGTAGAGTAAATGGTGAATATGTAATCAATCCTACCCTTTCTGAAATGGCTGAATCAGACATCGATATCATGATAGCTGGAACAATGAAAGACATAAACATGCTTGAAGGCGAAATGAAAGAAATTTCAGAAGCTGAATTAGTAGAAGTTTTCAAATTAGCACATGCAGCCATTCAAGAACAATGTCAGTTTCAATTAGATTTAGCAGCTGAAATTTCTACTGCTAATCCAAAAAGAGAATATTGTCATGAAAAACACAACGAAGAAGTAAAAGCTAAAGTTTTCGAACTTGCCATGGAAAAATGCAAAGATGTTGCACGCATGGGATTAGCAAATAAAGCAAAAAGAACTGAATTATTTGACGCAATCAAAGAAGAAGTTAAAGCAGCATTTACAGAAGATGAATTAGCTGAAGTAAGTGGATTTATTTCAACCTATTTTTCTCTAGTTAAGAAAAAAGCAGTGCGTTGGGTGATGCTACACGATAGCAAACGACTTGACGGAAGAAATTTTGATGAAATTCGACCTATCTGGAGTGAAATAGATTATTTACCTGGAGCTCATGGTTCAGCAATCTTTACACGTGGAGAAACTCAATCTTTAACCAGCTTAACGTTAGGTGGAAAAATGGATGAACAATTAATTGACGGAGCAACGTTTAGAGGTACCGAAAAATTCATGTTACATTACAACTTCCCTCCTTTTTCAACGGGTGAAGCAAAACCAATTCGTGGTACATCACGAAGAGAAATTGGTCATGGTAACCTAGCATTGCGTGCATTGAAACCTGTAATACCAGCTGATAATCCATACACAATTCGAATCGTTTCGGATATTTTGGAATCCAATGGATCATCTTCTATGGCAACCGTTTGCGCGGGAACATTGGCATTGATGGACGGTGGGGTTAAAATTACTGCACCTGTATCTGGTATTGCAATGGGACTTGTTGCTGACGATGGGAAATTCGCGATTCTTTCTGATATACTTGGAGATGAAGATCATTTGGGTGATATGGATTTCAAAGTAACTGGTACAGAAAAAGGAATTACAGCTTGCCAAATGGACATCAAAGTAGACGGACTTCCATACGAAGTATTGACACAAGCATTAATGCAAGCGAAAGCAGGACGTTTACACATCCTAGGAAAAATTAAAGAAACTATCTCTGCACCGAAAGAAGACTACAAACCGCACACTCCTCGTGTTGAGCAAGTGATTGTTCCAAACGAAATGATTGGTGCTATTATCGGACCTGGAGGAAAGATCATACAAGGCTTACAAAAAGAAACTAATACGACAATTACGATTGAAGAATTAGCAAATGGAGAAGGTCAAGTTCAGATTCTTTCTAACAATGGAAATGATATGGCTGAAGCTGTTCGTAGAATAAACGCCATCGCATTCCCTGCACAAGTAGAAGAAGGTGCTGAATACGAAGGAAAAATTAAAGCAATTAAAGATTTTGGTTGTTTTGTTGAAATTATCCCTGGTACAGATGGTTTAATTCATATTTCAGAATATAGTTGGGACCGAGTTCAAAATATGAACGACGTATGCAAAGAAGGAGATGTATTGAAATTTAAAGTGGTTGGAAAAGATCCAAAAACGAAAAAATGGAAATTATCTCGTAAAGTGTTACTTCCTAAACCTGAAAGAGCAGAAAGTGAAACTAGTGCTGAATAAGCATTAATCTAATAATAAAAAACGACCCAAAATTTTGGGTCGTTTTTTATTTGTGCAAGAAATTAAAAGAAAAAGCATCCAACTAAAAAAAATCTATGAAGAAAATAATTTTAACAAGTTTAATTGTAATAACTATCACTGGTTTAAAAGCTCAATTAAACCCCGCAATTACATCTTGGTTGCAAAACACTACAGGCACGTTAGGTAGTCATTATGTTTCAGGAAACTCAACGGTAATTCAGGATAATGTAGAGGCCAATGTTCAGACTGTTCAATACTCTACCAATTGGGCGTATGTATCAACAAACGGAATTCCAGCCTACCCCACCGGGCCATTTTTAGATGGTAATCCATCGCTGGCAACTGATCAAAATGCGATTTTTAAAATCCCATTAAACCCAACACAAAATACTGGTACATTAACGGCTACAACAGGTGGAAATATCGGTATTTTTATTAATGGGGTTGCGTTATTTGATTACCGTGATGGAGTTGCATGGAACACAACCACTAACTCACTTTGCGGAGGCTTACCAGGAATGTCTCCTTGCCCAGGAGGACCCGGAGCTTCTCAATCATGGAATAGAGACGCTGTACCTGCTGAAAAACCTGGGTTTGATTGCTCAAAAGGTCATCCAGCAATGGGGAATTACCATCATCATCAAAATCCAAGTGCCTATAAATTAGATTTAAATGTTATTAGTACCATTTGCGATATATATGATGCTGATGGATTGTATTCAATTGATTCCAATTTACACTCTCCCTTAATTGGATTTGCTTATGATGGATTTCCTATCTATGGTGCCTATGGTTATAAAAATGCAGATGGTACGGGCGGAATAACTCGAATTAAATCAGGTTTCCAATTACGAAATATTACTGTCAGAACCATTTGGGCAGATGGTACAGATGTTCCAGATGGACCTGCTGTAAGCGCCACTTATCCTTTAGGTTATTTTAGAGAAGATTACGAATTTGTTTCGCATCCAGGTCAAGCAGACTATTTAGATGAGCACAATGGTCGATTTTGCAAAACCCCAGAATATCCAAACGGGATCTATTGTTATTTCGCAACGGTCGACGAAAATTGGAATTCAGCTTACCCCTATGCTGTTGGTCCCTATTTCTATGGTAATAAAACCGCATCAAAGGTCACAACTATCAGTGAACCAGTTACAACATACACATCAACGGCCAGTATTGAAGAAATCGATATTCAAGCAACTATTTACCCAAATCCTTCTAATGATTTATTAATCATTCAGTTAAATGGTTTAAACAAAACAAATACATCTATTGAGTTAATGGACTTAAATGGGAAATTAATTACAACACAAACCATTCTTCAAGGAAGTACAATTGGGTACATAAATGTTTCAACTGTATATCAAGGCAATTATTTAATGCGCATTTCAATGAATAATCAAACGAAGGTTGTTCCAATTGCTATCGGATACTAAAAATAACCTATCACAATTTCGAACCGCTTCTAACGAGGCGGTTTTTTTTTACTCTTTACAAAGTCCCATAATTTCATGAAAAGTATCGTGAATAGAATTTAATCTATTCATTATTAACTTGTTCGTTACTTTTTTATTTTGGGATATAAATAGGTCTAACTCTTTAGTTTGTTTTTCTAAATTGACCAATGACTTGTTAATTTTACCTAGTTCATCTAAAGGCAAAACTGGTATTTCCGAGTTTTTAAGTAAATAAGCCTGAATCATCAATTCCTGATGACGATCAATAATGGGGGAAAAATCATTTTTCTCGGCCGCATGAAACGTACTAGACATTACTTTGTGAAATCTTTTAAGTTCGGGCCAATTATCTTCTTTAATCGATTTTAATACAGGATCTACTAATGCAAGTTTATACTTTTCTGAAATTACCCCCCAATCAAGCATACTCCATATTGCATAAATATAGTCGTTTCGTTTATTTTGATGTTTCAAATAATAGGCATGTTCCCATACGTCAATTCCTAAAATTGGAACACCCCTTTCAGTAACAACATCCATAATAGGATTATCTTGATTTCCGGTATGGGTCACCTGTAATTTACCATTCTCATTCACCATCAACCACGCCCAACCCGATCCAAATCTAGACATAGCTGCTTGATGTAGTTTTGTTTTCAATGAGTCTAAATTACCAAATGTTTCCTCAATCGCCTTTGATAATTCTTCACTCGGTTGAGCATTTGATTTTGGAGTTAATATTTCCCAGAACAAGGAATGGTTATAATGTCCACCCGCGTTGTTTCGTACTGCATCAGAAAAATTTGATGTGTTCAGTAAAATTTTATCCAAGGATAGCTTTTCTAATTTAGAACCGATAACTGCCTTATTCAGGTTGTTTACATATGCCTGATGATGTTTAGAATGATGAATTTCCATGGTTTTCATATCAATAAATGGCTCATACTCTACATAGGCGAATTTCAAACTGGGCAAGGTAAAAGGTTGCGAAAATAAAAATAACTGGAGGAGGCAGATTAATATGGTTAAATAATATTTCATTGGTGTTTTTTTTCAAAGATACAACATTAAAATCTCATCCAAAAGGATGTTTTATTCATTTGAATTGCAGTAATATTCATTTGACTGAATAATATCCGATAAGAAAATTACATTTGATATTAGGAAATAAGGAGAAAGAGTAGGTTATCTTACAATAATTCTGAACGATCCTGCAAAATGATGCAGAAATAGTTTATAGTTTGATAAGAGTTTAATAGTTTTAACCGTTTAGAATTATGATAACCTGCTTCTTTTAACACATGTTGCAGCATATGTTAAAAGAAGTCTTTCATCCAATTTTTAATTTAGGTTTTTTGGTTTAAAAACGGTTGTCTAGTTGGCAACCGTTTTTATTTTATATAATACTGGTCTACTTGGACTTGCATCATTAACCAAAGGTGCTACTTGTAAATCCAATAAATATTCACCATCCTGAATTTCAACATCAACAAAAATCAGTTCGGTAATCGTTCGATCCAAATTTGGGTTTTCTGGAACGTTCCAAAAGCGATGATGAAAGGCAAGTTCTCCCCCATCCAATTCACGATCTACAGATGGTAAATCAGTTAAAAAATGGACAACACAGATTTCATTTAAGAGGTCAACCACTTCTTTTTCAAAAAATGACGGATTGGTATCAGAGTAATTAATATGCATTTTTTTACTCGAATTCGGCAATGTTCGAATAATTAATGCCTCTATTTCTTTTGTTCCTTGAAGTAAATCGCTTACTTGTTTTTTTGTTATTACGGAATCATAAACACCATATTGCTCATTCCATTTTTTTTCAGGTTCAATTGAGATTAATTTTGCTTTAACCATAAATTGATTCATCGAATCATTGATAGAATAAACCTGTTTTGTTATGTGTCCGCAACATTCTGTATGAGTACCGTGACCGTGTGGATTAAAAAAAACATTTCTAAAATTTACTCCTCCCCCCTCTTCAACAGAACCTAAAAATGCATCTGTTCTGACAGGCTCAATAACTGGTGGATTTAAATACCAAGCAAGTACTGAATCCTCGGATGAGTTAACAGGAATAGAAATATCGATAGGCTCTTTCGTATTGATATAATTTGTACTAGATAGAAATAATTTCATGAAAACGAAAATAAGGAAAGTTATTTGAATAAGTTTCAAACAATGCTACTAACTTATCTATTAAACCCTAACTTTGTACTATGGGTGTTGTAGAACAAATTATAAAACCTATTCAACATGAAATGGTTGAATTAGAGCATAGATTCAGAGAAAACATGCAATCTGATGTGGCTATGCTTGATAAGGTTACCCATTACATTATTAAACGAAAAGGAAAGCAAGTGCGTCCCATGTTCGTTTTCCTCACGGCTAAGATGCTTGGAGAGGTAACCAATAAAACATACGATGCAGCAACGTTGGTAGAATTGCTACATACCGCTACACTTGTACATGATGACGTTGTAGATGATGCCAACGAACGCAGGGTCTATTTTTCTATTAATGCTTTGTGGAAGAATAAAGTAGCTGTACTGGTTGGTGACTATATGCTTTCAAAAATCTTATTACTTTCAATTGAAAAACAAAATCCGGATCTCTTGGAGGTTGTTGCTCGATCGGTAAAAGAAATGAGCGAAGGAGAATTATTGCAAATTGAAAAAGCCAAATTACTAGACATTACGGAGGAAATTTATTTTGATGTTATTAAAAAGAAAACAGCCTCCTTGATAGCAACGTGTTGTGAAAGTGCCGCACTTTCAGTAAATCAACCTGAAAATAGGGAAAGGATGCGTCAATTTGGGGAAAACATAGGAATTGCTTTTCAAATTAAAGATGATATTTTTGACTACGGCACGCCCAACGATATTGGAAAACCAACAGGTTTAGATATTCGTGAAAGAAAATTAACCCTTCCAATAATTTATGCCTTGAATAATTCTTCTCCAGAAATAAAAAGGGAATTGACTCAAATAATTAAAAATAAAAACGAAAATCCGCAAGCTGTAAAACGCGCTGTTGAAATCGTTATTGCTTGTGGCGGAATCGAATACGGTTATAAACGAATGAAGGAGTTTGCTGACAAATCATTAGCATTGATTGCCGACTTCCCTACCAATGAAGCAAAAACTTCGTTGGAATTGTTAGTGAATTATACCATGAACAGAGAGAAATAAAAAAAGAAAAAAACTTATGAAAAAGTACTTTATTCTTATCTTACTATTAAGCGGACTAATAGTAAGTTGCTCAGAAGACGAACCGGTTAAAAAAAATCCATTGATTGAAACAAAAGATGGAGTGGAAACTATTTGGTATCCTGGTAAAACGCAGGTAAAATATCGTCGAGAACATGATAAAAATAAAAAAAGACATGGAAAATGGATGTTGTATAGCCCTGAAGGAAAAGTGATGTCTAGTTCCTCATACGACCATGGTAAAAAAATTGGTGTTTGGTTGGTAAATTACCCTAATGGACAATTACGTTACACCGGGGAATACCGAAATGATTTGCAGTTTGGCGACTGGGTATTTTACTCTATCACAGGAAAAAAAATACTGGAAATCACCTATGATGAAAAAGGTAAGATTGTTAAGCAAGAAAGATATGGATCGGCTAATTCCAATAAAGATAGCATTGACCAAAAGCCAAGTGCCAAATAATTAATCCTTGTTTCATTGAGTAAAATAGCTCCGCATATCATCGATGAAATCATGCAAGCATCACGTATTGAGGATGTTATTGGGACTTTCGTTCATTTAAAACGAGCTGGATCTAGCCTTAAAGGTTTGAGTCCTTTCACAGATGAAAAAACACCCTCTTTTGTGGTTTCACCTGCCAAGCAAATTTTTAAATGTTTTTCAACAGGTAAAGGAGGAACTGTAGTTTCCTTTTTAATGGAAAAGGAACATTTTTCCTATCCCGAAGCTTTACGTTGGTTAGCAAATCGATACAACATTGAAATTCCGGAAGAAAAAGAAGCTTCAGCAGAAGAAATTGCATTATTGAACGAGCGCGATAGCTTGTATATTATCAATGATTTTGCTCGAAATCATTTTAAAGAAAATATTGTTTCGACCGAGGAAGGTAAAGCCATAGGATTATCCTATTTTGAAGAGCGTGGATTTAGAAAAGATATCATTGAAAAATTTCAACTCGGTTATTGTCTTAACAAAGGCGATGATTTCACTAAAGCGGCAATAGAAAAAGGATATAATTTAGAATATTTAGAAAAGGTTGGACTGGTTAAATCGAAGGATGATCGACATTTCGATTTTTTTAGAGGCCGTGTTATGTTTCCAATCCATAGTGTAAGTGGTAGGGTTCTTGGTTTTGGAGGAAGAACCTTAATTACAGATAAAAAAATTGCGAAATATTTTAACTCACCCGAGAGCGTTATTTATAACAAAAGCGAAATTCTTTATGGGTTATATTTCGCTAAAGGTGATATTATAAAGTATGACAATTGCTTTTTGTGTGAAGGCTATACGGATGTTATTTCCTTACACCAGGCGGGTTTACTAAATGTGGTAGCTTCCTCTGGTACATCACTAACGAAGGACCAAATCAAATTAATTCGCCGGTATACTCAAAATATAACAATTCTCTATGACGGGGATTCAGCTGGTATCAAAGCTTCTTTCAGAGGAATCGATTTGATCTTAGAGGAAGGAATGAATGTTAAAGTTGTTCTTTTTCCAGACGGAGAAGATCCGGATTCATTTGCAAAAAAGAGCAGTTCATCCGAGCTGGAGAATTATCTGAAAGAAAATACACAAGATTTCATTTCATTTAAAGCAGGTATTTTACAAGGTGAATCCAATAACGACCCGTTAAAAAAAGCTGAATTAATTCGAGACATAGTTCATTCCGTTTCCTTGATTCCAAATTCAATAACACGGTCAGTTTATGTTCAGCAAATTGCCACTTTATTTCATATTGATGAGGCTGTAATTTCAAATGAATTATTGCGATTAAGAAAAGGGATTGTAGCAAAACAATTTGAAGCTCCTGAATTGCTCGATATTCCTGTTGAAAAACAGCCACTTGTTTCTGATTTAACCATTGGTAAAACGGATAAAAAAGATGACAACCATGAATTTGAAATTATTCGTTTATTATTGAAATATGGAACTTTTGAAATAAAAATAAATCAAAACGAGGAAATCGTCTCCACTAGCGTAATAGAATTTATTTGTCAAGAACTTACCCGTGATGAGTTGCAATTTGAAAATTCTCTTTATTCCACTATTTTTACTTTATACCTGGATGGTTTAGCTGAGAACACCTTATATTCGGCAAGTTATTTTAAACGATTAGAAGATCAATCCATTGTTGCATTTGTTTCTGGAATAGAAAGTGATGAGTACGAATTAAGCAACAAATGGCTAACCAAATACAAAATTGAAACGAAAACTGAGCTCGATCAATTATATGATGCTGTTATTGAATCTATTTATCATTTTAAAGCAAAAAAAATTGATTTAAAAATTCAAGAAATTCAAAACCAATTGCAATCCAATGCATCATTAAGTGAGGAAGAAATGTTAATTTTACTTGCCGAACATATGAAATATGAACGGGTAAAACGTGTTTTTGCGGATAAATTAGGAAGAATAATACTTAGATAATGTTTTCAACTACCATTTTCAATTTAGGACCATACCAAATTTGCTTGTGGAACATCATTTTGTTGTCATTTATTTTTTTGATCGCCGTTATTTTACGGCGGGTGATTCATCGTTTATTGAAAAGATATTTAACAAACGCCAATATTCGTGTAGAAGGTAGAAGAGTTACTTGGTTAAAACTTCTTAGTCAAAGCGTTTATCTATTAGCATTATACATTGGGATTATTAGTTTAAAATTCAATAATCCAATGGTTACTTTTTCAGATTTCCTGAATTTTAACCTGCTTTCCTTTTCAAAATTCTCGTTGAATTTTTATCACTGTGTTTTGTTAGTGTCGATTTTCTTTGGAGCAAAAATGCTAGTAAACATAGTTAAACTATACATATCACGAAAGTTTAGAGAAAACTCGCAATACGATAAAGGTTCTGAATATGTATACAATCAAATTGCCAAATATGTCATTTATGTGTTTAGCGTATTGATTAGTTTTCAGGTTCTTGATATTGATTTGACACTTCTACTTACAGGTTCAGCTGCATTACTTGTTGGACTAGGGCTAGGACTTCAAGATGTTTTCAAAGATATGATCGCTGGTATCGTATTACTTTTTGAAGGAAATGTAAGAGTGGGTGACATTGTTGAAATCAATGGAAACGGCAAATCTTCAGGAATCATTGCGAAGATCATTAAAATCAATGTTAGAACCACCCAAATAGAAACAAGAGAAGGAAATGTACTTATCATTCCAAATACAAGACTAACTCAAGACAATGTAGAAAATTGGAGCCATGGATCGGAATTATCACGTTTTACCATTCCTATTACCGTTGCTTATGGGTGTAATACCGAATTGGTTACTCGTTTATTAAAACAAGCTGCTTTGGCTCATCCCAAGGTTAAGAAAAATCAACCTGTAATTGTACGTCTATCCGGATTTGGTGAAAATGGATTAGAAATGGAACTCATTTTTTGGGCAGACCAAAGCTGGGATATCAACAATTACAAATCAGAAATACGATTTGAAATTGACCGATTGTTTAGGGAATATAAAATAATTATCCCCTTCCCTCAGCGAGTTGTTCATCACACCAATCATCAATCTGATTTTATTCAACCCGGAATATGATACAAATCGCTCCTTTTAAGGCAGTTCGACCAGTGCGTGACAAAGTTCATTTAGTTGCAACTAGACCTTATTACACGTATAAAAAAAACGTACTCAAGGCTAAATTAGAAGAAAATCCTTTCACCTTTCTTCGTATAATCAATCCTGAATTTAATTCTGAGCGAAAAACTAAACCCAACTCAATTGAACGGTTTGTGCATGTAAGGGATAAATATGCTGATTTTTTAGAAAAGAACATACTCATTCGCGACAATCAACCCTCCCTATATTTATATCAACAAACTAAAAACGGACATAAATTTACGGGAATTATTGCCGGTGCAAGTATTGATGATTATGAGACAGGTAAAATCAAAAAACATGAAGCCACTTTGACTTCACGAGAGGAAATGTTTGTCAATTATTTGAATATTGTTGGATATAATGCTGAACCGGTGTTGCTTTCCCATCCTGCTCATGATAATTTGGAGATTATGTTAATGCGTTTGATGCAGGAAAGACCCGAATATGAATTTACAACTACGGATGAAGTTACACATGAACTTTGGGTCATAACCGGACAAGATATTTTAACTATTCAAGATTATTTCGCTGAAATGGAAGGGTTGTATATTGCCGATGGTCATCATCGCTCTGCTTCTTCTGCGGGATTAAGAAATATACGCCGACAAGCGGGAAAAAATCAATTTGAAAACGAAAATTATTTTCTTGCTTTTTTGATGGATGAACGAAAAATGCAAATTTTGGAATTCAATAGATTGGTGAAAACACTAAACAATCTTTCATCAGCAGAATTATTAGTCCAAATAAATAAAATTGGAGCTTTAACCCAATTAAATCATGCACAAAAGCCATCACATGAGCATCAGATTACATTTTATCTTGATTCAACTTGGTATGCTTTAAATATCGATAAATCTCTTATTCCCGATAAAGACCCAGTAAAATGTTTAGATACAGATTTACTTACTGAATTAATCTTAAAACCGATTTTAGGAATAAACGATTTAAAAACAGACGACAATATTGGTTTTGTCAGCGGGGCAGAAACAATTGACCATATTGAGGGAATGGTAGATTCCGGTAAATTTAATTTAGCCTTTATCCTCTACCCTATTTCTATAAATCAAGTAAAAGCAGTGGCAGATGCTAATGGCATTATGCCCCCAAAATCAACGTGGGTAGAACCTAAACTACGTAGTGGTTTGACGATATATAATATCAATGAGTAATTTTTTAGCTGATAATCTCGCCGAGATACTGAAATCAATTCCGAATCACGTGACGCTTGTTGCTGTTTCGAAAACTAAGCCTATTGAGAATATTCAGAATTTGTATAATGTAGGGCAACGCATTTTCGGCGAAAATCGGGTTCAAGAACTGGAAGAAAAACACCAAGACTTACCGAAAGATATTCAGTGGCATTTAATTGGTCATTTACAGCGAAACAAAGTTAAATACATCGCTCCTTTTGTCGCACTGATTCATTCCATTGATAGTGAACGACTACTTGATGAAGTAAACATTCAGGCAAAGAAAAACAACCGAAAAATCAAAGTGCTCCTTCAGTTCCACATAGCTCAAGAAGAAACGAAATTCGGTTTTGATTTAGAAGAAATAAAGGAATTATTTTCAAGGAGATCACCAGAAACGTTTGATTCAATTGAATTTTGTGGCGTCATGGGAATGGCCAGTTTTTCAGATGATGAAAATCAAGTTCGAAAAGAATTCAAAAACTTAAAATTGATTTTTAATCAATTAAAATCAACCTATTTTTCTAATTTATCCTCTTTTTCCGAAATTTCTATGGGAATGAGTGGTGATTATAAAGTAGCTATTGAAGAAGGCAGTACCATGGTTCGTGTGGGAAGTTCGTTATTTGGAAACAGATAAAAAACCATACTAAATAGTGCGATATATTGCATTTTTAACTATATTTATTAAATCCGCTAGCAAATAAATATTAATTAGTGCAATTTAATGCTCTTTTTATTGATTTACAAAATAAAAAGAATATATTTGTGGTAAATAATGCCATATAATGCACTTTTTAGAAATAATTCAAATCATTAAAGATCGGCGTGAATCATTGAAAGTCACTCAAGAAACGCTGGCCGAACTATCTGGAGTTGGATTGCGGACGCTTAAACAATTCGAGAGTGGTAAAGGAAATCCTACATTGGCAACATTAACAAAAATATGCGATGTGTTGGGTATAGAAATTTATCTAGGCATAAAGCACATTACTATTAAATAATGAGATCAGCCAAAGTATTATATAAAAATAATGACGCTGGGGTTATCATTCAACATGAAGATGGTTCCTATACGTTTCGTTATCATTCACATTGGTTAAACGATACACAAAAACCACCAATAAGTCTCACTCTACCCAAATCAATTCAAGAATATCATTCCTCATTCTTATTTCCTTTTTTCTACAACATGCTTCCAGAAGGAACAAATAAACAAATGGCTTGCGCTTATTATCGTATTGACCCAGATGATAATTTTGGCTTGCTATTAAACACAGCGAAAACAGACAGCATTGGTGCTATCAGGATTTTAAAAATTGAATAAAAATGAAAGTGCCAATCATTAATTCTTGTCCGGGCACATTGTCTGAAGGATTTAACACGTATAGCCAGACTACCTTGAAACGCGTTTTTCACGGAAAAAAGGTACATCATATTTTACCGTATGATTCACCAACCTCGAACGAAGAAAGTAATATTCTATTCGATGAAAATAGAAAACGTATTTCCATTTCGGGAGTGCAGGAAAAATTCTCCGTTGTACTAGAAAAAAACAAATTACGGCTTGCTCGTGAAAACGAGGCAGGAACATATATTCTGAAACCCATACCTAGTTTTGGAAAAAAAGCGGATCAAATGCCCGCAAACGAACATTTGACTATGCAAATTGCAAGACAACTATTTGGTATTGAAACCGCTGAAAATGCGTTAATCTTTTTTAAGGATGGAACTCCTGCGTACATCACAAAACGATTTGATGTGCATGATGACGGATATAAACTAGCGCAAGACGATTTTGCTTCTTTATCAGAGCGAACTCCCCAAACTCATGGCGAACATTACAAATATTTAGGGAATTACTTGGAGGTTTTTGAAGTAATGAAACGCCATTTGCCAATTTATAAATTAGAAGCACCCAAATTATTCAAAATAC
>JACCDY010120291.1_pt1 | contig 35681 bp, 19 predicted proteins | sample 7446391 | NCBI WGS metagenome assembly JACCDY01 (sample SAMN15323451, study PRJNA562643) | freshwater metagenome | isolation source: river surface water | place: USA:Blue River Watershed | collected 2017-08-18 | reverse complement strand
GGGCAGCAGATCCTTGACGCTGACCTTCGAGGGTGCGGGCGCTTGAACGAGGCTTAGCTGGCGATCCAGTTTGGCGACGAGTTGGCGGCGCATCTGGTTGAGTGTGGACAAGCCGATGTGGCAGTTGCCTTCCAGCAGGTTGTCGACGGTGGCCAGTTCGTAGCGCGTTTCGCCGAGGCGTCCGAGTTGCGAGTGCAGGATGGCATTGTCGAGCGAGCGTTGTGCGGCCGCCTGCAGTGGGGTGTCGCTGACCCAGCGTTGGCCGCCGGCGCTGATCGACAACGGTTGTCCGGGGCGGCCGCTGACGATGAAGTGCAGCGGCGTGCGTTGTGGTTCGAGTTTCGCGTTCTGCCAGGACCGTCGCAGTTCGCTTTCGAGTTTCGGGTCGGAGGTCTTGTAGACCGTGTGTCCGGGTTGGATGCGTTCGAAGTTGATGCCGCTGTAGGTGCGGTGGAAGATGATGCGCTCGCCATCGATCTTCCAGATGCGCGCGCCCTGCTCGAGGTCGCGGTTTTCACCGGCGTCGAACACCACGCCGTCGCCGGCGGCGATCGGCACGCCGGTGGTGTCGCGCAGCGTGATCCAGCCGTGGCCGCAGTCGGCGATGGTGCCGAGCAAGGGTCCGCGTTTCTTGCCGAAGCGGCCGTGGGTGAGATACGGGTGGTTGGTGCCGGCGAGCCAGCCGGTGCTGAGACCGCGCGAAAAGGTCATTTCCAGCGCATACCTGTCGGATTTGCTGATGGGGGATGGTGGATTGAAGATCGTGGATTGTGGATCACGGAAGTGAGGCTTTAGTCCAGTCGCGCCGCCTGCTTGAGCCACGATCTTCGATCTGCGATCCACGATCCCTTCAGTGGCGGCATCCAGCGCCTTGCGGTAGACTCTGGTGACGGCGGTAACGTATTCCGGTGACTTGAGGCGCCCCTCGATCTTGAACGATTTCACGCCAGCCTTGACCAGGTCGGGGATGAGGTCGACGGCGGCGAGGTCCTGCGGGCTGAGCAGGTAGCGCACTTCGCCGAGCTCGCGGGTTTCGCCGTCGACAACGATCTCATAGGGCATGCGGCACGCTTGCGCGCATTCGCCGCGGTTGGCGCTGCGTTGGCCGAGTGACTCGCTGGTCAGGCATTGACCCGAGTAGGCGACGCAGAGCGCGCCATGAACGAACACTTCCAGCGGAGTGTTCAGCGAGAGGTGGGGTGTGTGCAGTCGGCCGGCTTGGAAGCGTGCGATCTCATCGACGGACAATTCGCGGGCGAGCACTGCGCGTTCGAGCGGGAACAGGGATTCGATGAAGGCGAGTCCTTCCGGCGAGGTGATCGTCATCTGGGTCGAGGCGTGCAACTCGACGTTGGGAGCGATTTCGCGGGCCATTTTTGCCAGGCCGAGGTCCTGGATGATCAGTGCGTCCACGCCGCAGGCGGCGACATGGCGGAGTTGTTGTTCGGCGGCTTCCAGTTCGCTGGTGAAGATGAGGGTGTTCATCGTCACGAAGCCCTTCACTCCATGGTCGTGGAGGAAGGTCATGAGTTCCTGCAGGTCTTCGTTGGTGAAGTTGTCTGCGCGCAGGCGGGCGTTGAATCTGGGCAGCCCGAAATAGATTGCATCCGCTCCGGCGGCGACGGCCGCCCGTGCGCAGTCCCAGTTGCCGGCGGGCGACAGGAGTTCGGGGGTGGAAGCCTGGACGGGCATGCGGATTGGCGCGGTGGGTGGCCGATGGGCGGTGCTTCAATGCCGGTGGGGCAGCTCGAACTTGCGTGGCTTCGGTTCGCGGTCCTCGTCGTCGGCGCCGAAAATGATGGCATTGGGTTTTTTCTCCAACAGGTCGGCGAGCGCCTTGAGTGAAGCGAGGGTGGCGCGCAGTTCCTCGAGGGTTTGACCGGCTTCCGACTGGATCATGCCGTCCGGTCCGAGGCTGGCCATCGACTTGCGGAGTTCCTCGAGCGTGGTCTTGAGGTCGGCGGGCAGGTTCTGCATCGCGGGGTCCTCGAGTGTCTTGCGGGCGGCTCCGGCCATGGTCTTGGCTTCGCCGGCGGCATCGTTGAGTGCCGCCATCGTGTCCTGCAGCGGCACGGCTTGCAGCTTGTCGATGAGCGAGTTCAATTTCACTTCAAGTTGCGCGAAGCTGGTCGAGACGGTCGGGAAGGTGGCGTATTGGCCGACCTTGCCGATGTTGGCGGCAGGCGCATCCGGGTGGTAGTCGAAGTCGATGTGAACGCTGCCGGTGATGAAGTTCGAGGTTTTGAGGCCGGCGCGCAGCCCCTTGCGGACCTCTTCGATGAAGAAGATGGTATCCGGGCGGGTGGTGATGTCGGTATTGGGCGGGCGGACCAGGGTGGGATCGATCTCGATGAGCACCGGGATGCGTGGGTCGTGTTGGTGTTCGACGAGGTCGAACGAGATCTGGGTGATGCGGCCGATCGGGATGCCGCGGAATTCGACCGGTGAGCTGGTGGTCAGCCCGCGCACCGACTGATCGAAGAGCAGCAGGAACTTGAGTGTCGGGGTGAAGGTGGAGCGGCGGGCGGCCTCCTTGTCGGGGAACAGTTCGTAGGTCATGCCGTCGCGAACCGGATTGCCGGGTTTCATCCCTTCGGTGAGGCCGAACGACACCCCGCCGGAGATCATCGATTGCAGTGAGGGGGTGCGGACGGTGACACCGGAGGTGCTGGCGTTGATTTCCAGGCCGCTGCTGTTCCAGAAGCGCGTGTGTTCGGTGACCAGGTGGCTGTATTTCTCGCTGATGAACGCCTTGTATTGGACGTGGCTGGCGTCCTTCGACAGTTCGCGGCCGTCGATGCGGCCGACTTCGAATCCACGGTAGTAGATCGGCGCTCCGATCTGTAGTGAGTTGGCCTCGTCGGCGGTGAGGAGTAGACGCCGTCCCGGCACGCTGGTGTTGGTGCCTGGTGGGGTTTCGAGGCCTTCAAACTGGTAAAGGCTGTTGGCATCGCTGGGGCCGGGGTCGAGTTCGATGTAGACTCCCTGAATCAGGGTGCCCAAGCCGGAGATCTCCGCCGCCGAGAGCCGCGGTTTGACGACCCAGAAGCGTGAGCCTTCGCGCAGCAGCGGCTCGGCGTCCGAATCGAGTTCGGCAAACACCTCGACCGAGGTGAGGTCGGCGCTGAGTTTCACCTCCTTGACGATGCCCACCTTGACCGAGCGGCAGCGGACTTCGGTTTTGCCGGCGTAGATCCCTTCGGCGGTTTCGAACGAGATTTGGGCGACCGGTCCGCGGGTGGCGAAGTTGCGGTAGAGCAGCCAGGTGCCGAGCAGCAGGGCGGTGATCGGGACCACCCAGACGACGTTCCAGCGGGTGGCGTGGCGGATCTGGGGTTTCGCCGGTGGGGCGGGTGTTGGGGATTCCGGGTTCACGGGCGTGGTGGTTCGGCGGGTGCGGGCTTGTCTTCCCGCTGCAGTTCATCGAGGCGGTCCCAGAGCAATCTGGGGTCGAAACTCATCGCGGCGAACATGGTAAGCATGACTACGGCGGCAAATGCAAGCGCTCCCGGTCCGGGGATGATGCTCATGTAGTTCCCCAGTTGCACCAGCGAGACCAGGATGCCGACGACGAAGATGTCGACCATCGACCAGCGGCCGAGCAATTCGGTGAGCCAGTAGATGCGGCCCAGCATGGTCGGTGACGGGTGGGTTTTGCCGCTGGCGGCGGCACACAGCCAGCTCAGCGCGGCGATCTTGAGCAGGGGAATCAGGATGGAGGCGGTGAAAATCACGATGGCGATCGGGTAGGCGCCGGTTTCCCAGAACGACATCATGCCGCCGATGATCGTGTTGTGGGTGGTGTCGCCGAGTTCGGTGACGACCAGCACCGGCAGCAGGTGGGACGGGATGTAGAGGGCCATCGCCGCAGCCATCAGCGCGATGGTGTTCTGGATCGCGTGCGGTTTGCGCAGGTGCAACCGGCTGTGGCAGCGCGGGCACCGGTGGTGCGACGCGTTGCTGACCCGGCCGCAGGTGCAACAGGCGGCCAGTCCGAGGTCGGCGGCTTTGGTCGGGTGGCTGTTCATTTCGTATGCACCTCCAGTCGGTCCCAGAGTTCCTGGCGGTCGATGCCGGCGATGGCGCCGGCCAGGCAGAGCATCACGCCGGCGAATGCCCAGAACCCGAGGCTGAAGTGGACGTCGGCGACTTTGGCAATCTTGAGCAGACTGACCAGCACGCCGAGCAGGAAGACCTCGACCATGTTCCACGGTTCACTGCGGTAGGTCCATTTCATGACCCAGAACGAATAGGGGCCGGTGTGACCGAAGATCAGCGGGGTGCAGGTGTAGAGGATGCCGGTGATCAGCATCATCGGGCAGACGATCGTGAACACGATCACCGAAACCCCGAGGATCGGGGCGTCGGCGTGGATCAGTGCGGTGGCGGTGTTGGCCAGCGTGAGGTCGCGGCGCTGGCCGGCGGCGTCCATCGTCAGGAACGGGAAGCAGTGGGCCAGCACCATCAGGATCAGCGCCGCCGAGGAGAATGCCGTGGCGCGGACCAGTGAGGCCGGGCGGTTCTGGTAGATCACCGCGCCGCAGCGGCTGCAATTGGCGGCCGTGCCTTCCTTTAATGCGGGGGCGTCATGGAGCGTGTCGCAGAAGTGGCAGGCGCAATGGCGTGGCCGGCCACGGGGTTTGGGCCATGACAAGAGCGAGGCCCATCTGCGTTTGAACCCGAGTTTCATGGTGTGCGGGTGGCGACGACGCGTTGGCTGAGCTGGCCGAGCCCTTCGACGCCGCACTCGACCAGATCGCCGGCCTGCAGGAAGCGTGGCGGGTGCATGCCCATGGCTACGCCGCTCGGGGTGCCGGTGGCGACGACGTCGCCGGGCAGAAGGGTCATGAAGCGGCTGATGTAGCTGACCAATTGGCTGACGGGAAACATCATGTCGCTGGTCCAGCTGTTCTGACGCAGGTCGCCGTTCACCTTGCACCAGAGGTTGAGTTTCTGCGGATCGGGAACCGCTTCGGCGGGGGTGAGCCATGGCCCCATCGGCGCGAAGCTGTCGGCGCTCTTGCCTTTCATCCATTGGCCGCCGTGTTCCAGCTGGAACGAGCGTTCCGAAAAATCGCAGAAGGTGGCGTAGCCGGCGATGTATTGCATCGCTTCTTCTTCAGGCACATCGCTGGCGGTTTGGCCGATGACGAAGGCGAGTTCCACCTCGTAGTCGAGTTTTTGTGCGCCGCGGGGGATGATCACGTCGTCGTAAGGTCCGCTCCAGGCGCTGGTCGCCTTCATGAACAGGGTGGGTTCAGTGGGCAGTTCGCCACCCATTTCACGGGCGTGGGCGAGGTAGTTCTTGCCGACGCAGACGAGTTTCGACGGGCGGGCGACCGGTGGGCCGAGGCGGGCGCGCGGGTCGATCGCCGGGCCATCGGGGCAGCCGTCGGCGACCCATTGTGCCAGTGCATCGAGGCCGCCGCTGGCGAAGAACCCCTCGTCGTAATCGCTGAACTCGCCACTGGCGTCGATGCGGCGGCCGTCGGCGAGCAGGACGCCCGGTTCTTCGCGGCCGGGTTCACCGAAGCGGATCAGTTTCATGGGGGGATCTTACCCGATCGGCCCGCGGGAGGAATTCCTTTTTTGCCGCCGGGTCGGAGGAAATGCCCGGACGCGGATTTTCCGGATTGATGTTGGCGATCCGCGCTCCCTAGTTTGACCGCCATGAAGCCATTGCGTCTTGCACTCCTGGGTTGTGGATCCCGCGGAAGAACCTACACGCGGATCGCCGCCACCATGAAGGAGCGGTATGAGATCGTCGCCGTCGCCGACCGGGTCGAGGCCCGCACCGCCACCCTTGCCGCTTTGCGCGAGCCTGGTGAGATCCGGGTGTTCGACTCCGCCGAGTCCTTGTTCGCCGCCGGCAAGCTGGCGGATGTGCTTTTGATCTGCACCCAGGATGCCGACCACTACGGCCACGCGATGGCCGCGCTGGAATTGGGATACGACCTGCTGTTGGAGAAACCGGCGGCTGAAACCCTGGAGCGTTGCGAGGAGCTCGACCGCAAGGCCCGCGAAGTCGGCGCGCGGATCGCTCCGTGCTTCGTGCTGCGCTACACGCCGTTCTATCAGACCGTGCGCAAGTTCATCGACAGCGGCAGGCTGGGCCGGGTCATGACCATCCGTGCCACCGAAGGGGTGGACGCCTTCCATCAGGCGCATTCCTACGTCCGCGGCCACTGGGCGAATTCCGCCAAGTCCTCGCCGATGATCGTGGCCAAGTGTTCGCATGACACCGACCTGATGTGTTGGTTCGCCAATTCCGAGCCCAAGGTGGTCACCAGCCATGGCCGGCTCGACTGGTTCAAGAAGGAGAACGCGCCGGCCGGTGCCCCGCGGCGATGCACCGACGGTTGTCCGGTGGCGGCCGACTGCATTTACGACGCGCATCACTACATGACCGACAAGCGCAATTTCCTGCGCATGGTGATGCCGGGTGCCGAGGCGCAATCGCGTGCGGCCGAGGGGATTGCCAACGAGCAGATTCTGGAGTTCATCCGCACCTCGCCGTGGGGTCGCTGCGTCTACCATTGCGACAACAACGTGGTCGACCATCAGGTCGTGGCGGTCGAGATGGAGAACGGCATCACGGCCACCCTGACGATGACCGCCTTCGACTGCAACCGGACGATCGAGATCCATGGCACGCTCGGTTCACTGCGTGGTGGCGAGCCGTATCAGGAAGGTGGCGCGGCCGAATTGTGGTTCCGCGATCATCGCGAGGGCAAGTTCGAGGCGGTGCCGGTCGAGCAGGTTTCCGATGACGGATACGCCAGCCACGGCGGTGGGGATTTCGGCATTGTCGATGCGCTTGACCGGCTGTTTGCCGGGCCGAACCAGCTGCCGCCGGGTCTGGACGGTCTTGGCGGTCACCGCCTTGCCTACCGCGCCGAGGAGTCGCGGTTGGTCGGTGGTCAGCCGAAGTGAGGGGCTTTGCCGCAATCGTTCAAAAAACCCCTGCAGGTCGCTGCCTGCAGGGGTTTTCTGTGATGGGATTTCAGCAAATGCGCCTCACCAGTTGTAGCGGAACATCGCGCTGATGTTGTGGCTGCTATGGTCGCTGGACAGTTGGGTGTCGTAGCCGAGGCTCACGCTGCGGCTATCGTCGAGCAGCAGGGTGGTGCCGAGGCCGAGCTCAGCGCTGTCCGCGCCGAAGTCCGGGGTGCGGACGTGGAACGGCGAGCCGACGCCGCCGGCGAAGCTGCCGCTGGTCGTGAGCGTCTGGTCCATGAATTCATGGCGCCAGCCGACGCGCAATTCGGTGACCGCCTTATGGTCGATGATTTCGTGTTCGCGGCTGATGCGGGTCGTCAGCACGCTCTGGAGGCTTTCGGCATCCTGGTCGAGGTAGGCGATGTTGAACGGGGCCGCGCCGGACTCCGTGTAGCCGTCGACATCGACTGCGGCGTAGCGCAACCCGCCTTCGACGCTCAGCAGGTAATCGCCGAGTTCGCGTTCCCAACCGATGGTGCTGTTGAGATCGTATTGGATGCCGTCGGTGTCACCGTGGGCGTTGTAGAGGTCGGGGGCGGCGATGAAGTTGCGACGGGTGTCGTAATCGTTGACGCCGAAGCTGGCCATGCCTTGGTAGTAGAAGGCCGAGCCCTGCGGACGGTAGTGGGCGTAGAGTCCCAGCGAGCTGCCTTCGATTTCGATCTCACTGCCGAGCGAGTGGAGGTCGGTTTCGGACTCGTGATAGCCGACGAACAGGCCGGTGGTCAGTTCCGGGCTGAGTTGGTAATCGATGCCGGCTTGGGCGCCGCCGGTTTCCACCGAGTAGTTCAGGCTGTCGATGTCGGCGAAGCTGCCGCTGCCTTCGAGCCATGCGCCATAGCGGGTGGGGTCCAGCTTGAGGATCGTGGATTCGCTGTGGACGCCCATCGGTTGACGGGCGACCGACTGGACGCCCACGCGGCGCAGCATCGCCATGTGGTTGTTGAAGTTGGTGTTGGCGATCTGCATGAGCTGCATGTTGGCGCGCAGCATGCTGGCCATGCGGTGGGGGGAGATGCGCAGCATGGCTTCGTCCAACTCGCTGTCGCTCATGGCGATCCAGTCGGTCAGGTAGGGTTCGAAGCTGCCGCCGTTGCCGCCGATGCGTTCGCCGTCGATGGCGCTGGCCATCTGGCGGGCGTTGTAGGAGAGGGGTCGCAGTTGCAGGGCGGTGTTGGTGGCGGTCAGGCGCAGGATGTCGGCGCAGCCTATAAACTCGCAATCCGCGGTGATTTCTGCGAGGAAGCTGACCAGCGGGTTGTTGCTGGTGATGCTGTCGTAGGCACCACTGAATGCATCCGCGAGCATCACATCGTAGGTGTCGCCGGTGTTCGGAGTGTAGCCGTTGGCGAGCAGCACACTCAGCGTGCCGGCGAGGGTGGCATCGGTGCTGACGAGCAATTGATCGTGCTGGGTGCCAGCGCTGAGGCCGGCGATTTGGATTTCAGTGGTGCTGCCGGAGTTCAAGGTGAGTTGCTGGACGCTAAGCGTGCCAATGCTGTCGACCATGCCAGGGGCGAGCGTGGCTCCGTCCTCGACAATGATGTTGTTGAAGGTTCCGATACCGCCGACGACACTGGCAATGTAGGCGTTTACGGTGCCAAGGATGGATCCCGTGCTATCCAGAAAGAGGTGGCCGCCGTAAGTCAGTTCGGTATCGCCGGTGAATGTATGGGCGCCTGTGAAGATGACATCCCCTCCACCCATGATGCTCAATGACTGGAGGTCTCCGGAGATGACACCATCGTAGGTGTAGGTGCTTGTTTGCAAGAATGCCAGATAGGTGCTGGTGGCTGCCTCCACGTTGCTGGTGATGCTGCCGGTATTGCCGTCTCCGATCATCAAGGTGCCTCCGTTCAGTCTGGTTGTTCCGGTGTATGTATTCGCGCCTGTCAGTTGTAGCATGCTGTCCAGTGCCCCATTCACATCAACGGTGCCGCTCCCGGTGATGGGCGCGCTAATTTCGGAATTCATGCTAGCTCCGGTGACGATTAACAGGTTCGTGGATAAGATTGATCCGGTTCCTGATGCGGTGATGACATAATGGTTTTCGGCGAAGCGGATTTCGTTCGGGTTGACGGTGAAGCCATTGGCCAGTGTGACAGTGCCGGCGGTTTGGCCGAAGATGGCTACGATGCCATCGCTCCAGGTCGTGTTGTTGATGCCGGCACCATCGATGGCCCAGTTGCTCGTGCCGGCATCCCAGGTGCCGCTGCCGCCTTCGACTCCTGGGGTGGTGATGGCGGGGCCATCCCAATAGAGTTCAGTGATGTCGGCCGGGCATTTGATGTTGCTGGCGAGGAGCAGGGTGGCGGGTAGCAGGATTGCGGGTAGGCGGGTTCTCATGGCGGGAGGGGCGGTTGCGGTTGCGGCCAGTGCGGGTGACCCAGGTCCATGGGGGTGGGGGGCAGCGCGGTGGCTGGGGTGCCATGGAGTCAATTCCATGGCCATTCCGCATTGTGCTATGGCCGATTGGATGGTTTGGCAAGCCAAAGCAAGGGGTGCGGGGTGGGGCGAGGGCTGGCGTATACCCTGGTGCCCTTGCGTTGACATCCGGCGGGGGGTCGGCCACTTTGCTGGCATGGACACGATGAAATTCCTATTGGGTGCGACGGTGGCTCTGTTGTTCGGGGCGATCGTGGTCTCCTGGCAGGGCATGAAGCAGGGGGTGAAGAACGCCTCGCCCGAGGAACTGGCCCTAGTGAAGCTGCAGATCGAGCAACTCAAGCTGGAGATGGCCGCCTACAAGGCCCAGTCGAACGGCACCGACCGGTCGGGCGAGCTCGAGCGGGTGAAGTCCGAGTTGCTTGCAGCGAACCGCAAGATTGAAGCCATGAGTCATCAGCAGGATCCCGTTGCCGATCCCGACAAGGATGCGCAACTGCGTCGCGACGAGGAGGGTTTGATCGCGCAGAAGATGCTTGAGAACAAGGACAGCGAGTTGAAGCGGGCGCGAATGATTTCCGATGCCCTGCTGATGGGTCGGGTCAAGGAATTCGTCGATGATGCCACTTATGGCGGCTTCATCACCTTTGAGATCCTGATGCCGGAGCAGGTGCATGTCGGCATGACCCTCGGCATCCGCCGCGGCACCGGCATCCTCGGCCAGTTCAAGGTTTCCGAGATCACTCCGGAAGGCGCGATTGCCAATGTCATGCCGGGATTCGGTCCGGTGAAACCCGAGCCCGGCGATCAACTGATCTTCCCGCCGCAGTATTAGGAACAAACGCGGAAAAGCTGAAAACTGAAACGCTGAAATCGCTGCGCGCGTTTCGTGGGTTTCATTTCAGCTTTCAGCATTTCAGTATTTCAGCTTTTTCTCCCCCATGTCCACCACCGTAGGTCTCATTTCACTGGGTTGCGCCAAGAACCTGATTGATTCGGAAGTCATGATCGGCCACCTCGCGCAGGCGGGCATGACCTTGACTCCGGATCCGGAGTTGGCCGATGTGTTGATCGTCAACACCTGTTCGTTCATCGACATGGCCAAGCAGGAGTCGATTGACGCGATCTTCGGTGCGGTGGACGCACGCAAGGAGGATCCCGACCGCGAGCGGCAGAAGATCATTGTCGCCGGCTGTCTGTCGCAGCGTTTCGCCACCGAGTTGCCCGGCATCATGCCGGAGGTGGATGCCTTCATCGGTTTGGATCAGATCACCAAGGTGGCGCCGATCATCGAAAACCTGTTGGGCAAGTCGAACGCCTCCGAGGTGGCCAAGACCGAGGGGCCGGCGGCGACCGATGACCCGCGGGACTTCGTCACGCTCAAGCCGCAATACGTTCCCGATTACTCGACGCCGCGCATGCGTCTGACGCCGGATCATTACGCCTACGTCAAGATCGCCGAAGGCTGCAACCACACCTGCACGTTCTGCATCATTCCCAAGATCCGTGGTCAGCATCGTTCGCGCACGCAGGAGTCGGTGTTCCGTGAAGTCGAGGCGCTGGTGAAGTCGGGCGTGAAGGAGATCAACCTGATCTCGCAGGACACCACGTATTTCGGCATGGACCAGTGGGAGGGTGAGCGGCCGAAGCCGTCGTCACCGGTCGACTCGAGCAAGGGCAACTCCTTGTGCACCCTATTGCGCCAGATCAACACGATTGAAGGGGATTTCTGGGTGCGCCTGCTTTACACCCACCCGGCGCATTGGTCGGACGAATTGATCCAGACGATCGCCGAGTGCGACAAGGTGGCGAAGTATGTCGACATCCCGCTGCAGCACATTTCCGACCGCATGCTGGCGGCGATGAAACGGGTGACCAGTGGCGACTACATCCGCGATCTGCTGCGGCGGATGCGGGCGGGGATTCCGGGTCTGGGGATCCGCACCACCTTCATCGTCGGATTTCCCGGCGAGACCGAGGAGGATTTCGAGGAGTTGCTGGAATTCATCCGCGAATTCCGTTTCGAGCGGGCTGGGGTGTTCCAGTATTCCAAGGAGGAAGGGACGCGCGCCTACAAGATGGACGGCCATCTGCATCATGCGACGCGCAAGAGCCGTTGGTCGCGGGCGATGAAGGAGTTGCAGAAGATTGCCGGCGAGGTGAATGCCGCGCAGGTCGGCAAGCGGGTGCGGGTGCTGGTCGAGCAGCCCGGCGTCGGTCGCACCCAGTGGGACGCCCCGGAGATCGACGGCTCGGTGATGGTCGATGAGGGCCTGCCGGTCGGGGATTTTGCCGAGATTACCATCGGCGACTGGCGGGGCTACGACCTGGTGGCAGCAAGATAGAAGGTGGACAAGCCGAGGTTTTCGCTAGCTAGGCGGAAAAAAATGGATAGTATGGTCTCCTTAGAAACGTTCTTGATGCTGCCACGGGGTCGAACCCGGCATCGTGGCCGCCCAGAGCATTGAATTCCAGGGAAAGGAGCCCCCATGAGCAATCATACCCCCAGTCACAGCGCTTATCGTTTGATCTCCGGCATCAGAACCGCCCGGCCGAATCCGATTGTCATCAAGCGACAGGAGGGAACCAAAGGCGAGGAGATCGTCGAGGCGGCGAAACCCGAGACCAGCCGGGTGCGGTTCAAGGCGTACCAATACGACAAGGACTATGCTTTCCACTACATCCAGCAGCGTTGGTTCCAGCGGAGGCTGGAATTGGGTGAGCAACTCACCTTGACCGCCGATCACCTGAAGATGATCTGCGACGAAGTTCATGAGATGGGTCGTCTGCGCGAGCGCAACCGCAAGGGATGCACGTGCCAACTGGAAGCGCGGTGATTCCGGTGGTCCTGAAGGCTGTTTTCAGGGCGAAAGTTTCCCGGTGCTGCATGCGTAGTCGGTAGCTTATGCCGATCTTCCGGTTGCTGGCTTTGATGACTGCATTCGGGGCCTCCCTTCAGGCCGCCGAGCCGGTGTCGTATGCCAGGCAGGTGCTGCCGATCCTGTCGGACAATTGTTTCCTTTGTCACGGGCCGGACGCCACCACGCGTGAGGCGGATCTGCGTTTGGACCTGCGTGATGCTGCGATTGCCGCCAAGGCGATCGTGCCGGGAGACCCGCAGCGCAGCAAACTGGTTGAGCACATCCTGTCGACGGATCCCGAAGTGGTGATGCCGCCGCCGAAATCGCATTTGAAGTTGGGTCAGGCGGAGAAGGATCTGTTGCTGCGCTGGATCCGTGAAGGCGCGCCGTATGAGCGCCACTGGGCGTTTGTGACGCCACCGGAGCGAGTGCCGGTGCCGGAGGTGAAGCGTGCGGATTGGGTGCGCCATCCGATCGATGCCTTCATCCTTTCCCGGCTTGAGCAGGAGGGGCTGGCTCCCACTGCGGAGGCTTCCCGCGACCGTTGGTTGCGGCGTGTCACCTTTGACCTCACCGGTCTGCCGCCGACGCAGCGCGAACTCGATGAGTTCCTCGCCGACCCATCGCCGCAGGCCCATGAGAAGGTGGTCGACCGCCTGCTCGCCTCGCCCCGCTACGGCGAAAGGATGGCGGTGCCATGGCTCGACGTTGCCCGTTATGCCGACTCGTTCGGATTCCAGGCGGATGTCGACCTGCATGCGTGGCCGTATCGCGACTGGGTGATCCAGGCATTGAACGACAACATGCCGATCGATGAGTTCATCATCGAGCAACTCGCCGGCGATCTGCTGCCCGGCGCCACCCGTGAGCAGAAGCTCGCCACCGCCTTCAACCGCATCCACCGCAAGACCAACGAGGGCGGCTCGGTGCCCGAGGAGTTCAGGCAGGAAGGCATTTCGGATCGCGTCCACACTGTCGGCACCGCGTTCATGGGTCTGACCATGGAGTGTGCCCGCTGTCATGATCACAAGTACGATCCCATCACCATGGAGGATTACTATTCGATGGGAGCCTTCTTCAACAGCATCGATGAATTCGGCATTCTCAAGGGTGGTGCCACCCGTGGCACGGTGTTGCCACAACCAGCATTGATGTTGCCGACTCCCGAGCAGGAAAGCGCGCTCGCGGAACTCGCCGGGAAAATCGCCGCTGCAGAGACGGCTCTTGCCGACCACCGCAAGGCCGCGGAGCCGGCATTCAAGCAGTGGTTGCAACAAGCGGACCGCAACACCCCGACTTCCGAAAGGGCAGGCCATTTCAGTTTCGATCAAGCGGATGCCAAGTCCCTGATCAACGTCTTCAATCCGAAAGAGAAAGCCAACCTGGGTGGCAATCAATTGCAGGAGGGTCGCTTCGGCCAGGGGGTGCTTGCCGATGGCGACAGCCTGACCAAGTTGCCCGACTTCGGGATCAAGCATGCCGACCAACCGGTGTCATTCTCGCTGTGGCTCAAGCCCGCCACGCGCTACCCGCGTGCGGTGGTGTTCGCCAATTCATCCTCATTCGATCGTCCATTCTCCGGCTACGAGATGCTGCTTGAAGACGGACATGTCACGTGGTCGCTGGTGCGCGAGTTTCCGGGCAATGCCATCTCCATCAGCACGATCGGGGAAATACCCGAAAAGGAGTGGACCCACATCACCGTGACCAGCGATGGATCGCGCAAGGCGGCGGGGCTGAATATCTTCATCAACGGCAGCCTCGCGGCAACCCGGGTGGTGGTTGATGACCTGACCCGCGATTACAACATCGGCAGTGCCTTGAACTTCTGCGGCCGCGGCCGCGACTTCGGCATCAAGCACGCGATGATCGATGAGGTGGTCATTCATCAGCGTGCGATCACCGGCGTGGAGGTCAGGGCGCTTCATGCCAACCGGCAGATTCATGAAGTCACTGCCTCGGTCGATGAGTGGCGTGATTATTACTTCAGCGCGGTCGACGATCAGGCGCGCAAGCTCGCGAAGGACGTCGATGCCGCGCGTGCGGCGTTCCGCGAGCAGGAGAACCAGGTTCGCGAGATCGTCACCATGCGGGAAAGCAAGGAGCCGGTGCCTCACTTCATTCTGCAGCGTGGCGACTACACCATGCCCGGCAAGCAGGTGCAGCGACGCACGCCGGACTGGTTGCCGCCATTCCCCGCGAACGAACCGGTCAACCGTTTGGGATTCGCCCGCTGGTTGACGATGCCCGACCATCCGCTCACCGCGCGCGTCACCATCAACCGGCTGTGGCAGGAAATCTTCGGGCGGGGCATTGTCGAGACATCGGACAACTTCGGTTTGCAAGGTGCGCAGCCGACCCATCCGGCGCTGCTCGACTGGCTGGCGCGTGACTTCATCGCCAGCGGTTGGGACCAGAAGCGTGCCATCCGGCAGATGGTTCTGAGCGCCACCTACCGTCAGGGCTCGGTTGCTTCAGCGGAGTTGCGTGAGAAGGACCCTCACAATGCCTTGCTCGCCCGCGGGCCCGCCCGCCGCCTGACTGCCGAGCAGTTGCGCGACTCGGCGCTCGCCCATTCCGGCTTGCTGGTCGGGACCCTCGGCGGTCCTCCGGTGAAGCCGTATCAGGCGCCGGGATCGATGTGGAAGGTGCTCAACAACTTCCTGCCGGAATACAAGCGTGACGAGGGTGAGGGGCTTTACCGCCGCTCGCTTTACACCTTCTGGCGGCGGACCACCACGCCGCCCAACATGATGATTTTCGACACCACCACCCGTGATGTCTGTGCCACGCGCCGTCAAAGCACCAACACGCCGCTCCAGCCCTTGGTGCTGCTCAACGACCCGCAATTCGTCGAGGCTGCCCGCATGTTCGGCGAGCGGATCATGAAGGAAGGCGGCGGCAGCGACCGCGAGCGTGCAAGCTGGGCGTATCGTGAAGTCATCGGCAGGGATGCCGGTGAGGACCAACTCAAGATCCTCGTCGATCTGGTTGCCGAGCAGCGTGAATTATTCCGTTCCAAGCAGTCGAATGCCGTCGACTTCCTCAAGGTTGGCGATGCCAAGGCTGATGCTGCGCTTGATCCCGACGAACTCGCCGCTTTCGCCAGCCTCGCCCAGCTTCTGCTGAACCTTGATGCTCACATCACGCTTCGTTAGTCGCCATGTTTGAAGTCACACGCCGCCACTTTCTTTCCAAGCTGACCACTGGCATCGGTGGTGCGGCTCTCGCGTCGTTGTTGCCCCGCGACATTGCCCAGGCCGGTTCCGCGGAACTCGGTGAGCAACTCATCGCCAACTTCGCGCCCAAGGCGAAGCGGGTGATCTATCTGTTCATGTCGGGTGGTCCGGCACAGCAGGACCTGTTCGACTACAAGCCGAAGCTCAACGAGCTCAACGGCCAGGAGTTGCCCGATCACGTCCGCAACGGCCAGCGGCTCACCGGCATGTCCGGCAATCAATCGAGCCTGCCGCTTGCCGGTTCGCAATTCTCATTCAAACAATACGGGCAGTCCGGTGCTTGGGTCAGCGAGTTGATGCCGCACACCGCCGGTGTGGTCGACGAGCTGTGCTTCATCAAATCGTTGTGGACCGAGGCCATCAATCACGACCCGGCGATGACCTTCTTCCAGACCGGCTCGCAAATCGCCGGCCGCCCGTCGCTTGGCTCATGGGTCACCTACGGATTGGGATCGGAAAACGAAAACCTGCCGAGCTTCGTGGTGCTGGTCACCAAGAAGCCCACCGATCAGCCGCTTTACGCGCGTTTGTGGGGGACCGGTTTCCTCGACTCCCGTTACCAGGGCGTGCGTTTTTCATCCGGCAAGGACGCCGTGTTCTACCTGACTGATCCCGACGGTATCTGTCGTTCGGGTCGGCGGGCGCTGCTCGACAAGCTGTCCGATCTCAACCGGCTGGATTACCAGAACGAACTCGATCCCGAGATCGAGTCGCGCATTTCTCAATACGAGATGGCTTACCGGATGCAGACGAGTGTGCCCGAGGTGACTGATCTTTCGCAGGAGTCGCAGGAAACCAAAGATCTCTACGGACCGGATTCCTCGCAACCCGGCACCTTCGCCGCCAACTGCCTGCAGGCGCGCCGGCTTGCCGAGCGTGGTGTGCGTTTCATCCAACTCTACCATCCGGGATGGGATCAGCACAACAATCTGCCCGAAAACCTCGTGCGCCAGTGCAAGGAGGTTGATCAGGGTTGCGCTGCGCTCATCAAGGATCTCAAGCGCCGTGGCATGCTCGAGGACACGCTGGTGGTCTGGGGTGGGGAATTCGGCCGCACGGCCTATTCACAAGGCAAGCTGACCAAGACCAATTACGGCCGCGATCACCACCCGCGCTGCTTCACGGTGTGGATGGCCGGCGGCGGCATCCAGCCGGGAATGACCTACGGTGCCACCGACGACTACGGTTACAACATCGTCGGGCCCGACGGCATGCCGATCGAGCCGTCCAAGCATCACTTCACGCCGGGAGCCGTGCATGTGCACGACCTGCATGCCACCATTCTTCACCAATTGGGCATCGACCACACCCGCCTGACCCACACTTTCCAAGGACGCCGCTTCCGCCTGACCGATGTCCACGGGCATGTGGTGAAGGATCTGTTGGCGTGAAACCGCTTGGGGTCTCGAAATCAAAAATCATCAATCATTAATCATTAATCATCAATCGGAAATCACCGCCTGCATCCTCGCTCCATCTGTCGTGTACGGTCCGATCACCGGCTGATTGAATCATTCACAAGCCATGAAAAAATCCACCCTCACCGCCATCTGCTTGTTTTTTGCCTTCGTTGCCACGGCCATGGCCGCAAAACCGATCAAGGTGTTCGTGTTGGTGGGTGACGAAAGCGTGCTTGAGGAAGGGGTGGTCAGCTCACCGGACAAACCCGGAACCCTGGAGTTGGTCATGAAGTCTGATCCTGCCTACGGATTCCTCAAGGACAAGGACGGCAACTGGACGACCCGGAATGATGTTCAGCTTTATGACGCGCATCCCCTGCTCAATAACACCGAGGCGCCGGCCAGGCCGTTGCGGGTGGTGACTGACGTGAGGAGTGGCCGCGATGGGGGGTCGCGGATGGGGGTGGACCTAACGCTCGGACATGTGTTGGGCGATGCGATCGAGGAGCCCGTGCTGATCCTGCGCTTTGCAAACTGGCACGACATCTGGTTCATGCGTGGATCGCGCGATCTCAGTCACGACTACCGGCCGCCTTCGAGTGGCGGCGATTTGGGAGGCAGTTGGGATGTCATTCATTTCAACTTCGGCGTCTGGGATGCGATGTATCGCGAGGAAAACTCCAAATACTATCAGGGGCAGCACACCACCTCGGTGGAGGACTACGAGAGGAACCTGCGGGCGATCGTCGCCAAGATGCGCAAGACCGGCGCCGCGATCATCTGGGGCAATGTGACGCCGATCTGGGATGGTCCTCCCGAGAAGCCCAACGGGGACGAGGATGCCTATAACCGGGTGGCGGCCAAGGTGATGGAGGAGAACGGGGTGATCATCAACGACCTCAACGCCGAGTCCCGTCGTCAGGGATTTCCCAAAACGCAGGATGTCCACAGTGTGGGCAATCTCTCCCAGCCGGTCACCGATCTCATTCTGGATGCGATTGCCAAACGCAAGAACAACACCAAGCCGCTGCCGCGCGTGCTGATGATCGGGGACTCCATCACCGGCAGTTACCAGGCTCAGGTCATCAAGAATCTCGATGGCAAGGCCGCGGTGTTCAAGAATCCCGGCAACGGTGAGAGCACGTGGACGGGCGTGAAGCGCATGGATGACTGGCTCGATCTCAAGAAATACCTGATGAACGGTCAGGAATACCTCGAGTTGGTCGATGCCATCCACAAGGCGTTGGGCGAGGAGCTTCCCCGTATCTGTCCGGAGGCTGCGACGCGCGGGGCCGAATTGGCAGGAGTATTCTGGTTCCAGGGCATCCAGGACGGTTTGTGGGAGTCGAAAGCGCAGGACTATGAGGTCAATCTCGCCAATTTCATCCGCGATTTCCGCAAGGAGTTCAAATCGCCGCAGTTGCCGTTTGTCATCGGGGGGCTGGCGGAGGCTGGTGGCAAGATGGCCCCCAACAAGCAGAAGGTGTTCGATGCGCAGATGGCGGTCGGCGATCCGGTGAAGTATCCCGAGTTCAGGGACACGGTCACCAGCATCGACACTCGGCCGATGTGTTTCGATCCCAAGGCGTGTCCGGGTGGGCGTGATCTTTACAAGGGTCACGCCGGATCCTATCTGCAAATCGGCGAGGCCATGGGCAAAGCGATGCTCACGTTGATTGCCAAATAGCTTCATCCCACCTCATCCAATCCCATGAAAATGAAACTGACTGCTTGTTTATCCATTCCGGCATTCGTTGTCCTGTCCGGTGCGGCATTCGCGCAGCAGGGTTATTACACGGACCCCGACGCCCTTTTCAGCAAGCGGCCGGACCCTGCTGCGCCCATCAGTCATGTCGAGCGGTTTGGTCCCGTGGGGATCGCCATCGATCTGCTGCAGCCGGCGTTCGTCATGCAGATCAAGCAGGTCGAGCCCGGATCACCAGCGGCGAAAGCGGGGCTTAAACCGACCATGACGATTCATTCGATCAACGGTGAGAAGCTCGCCAAGATCGACCCTCGCATCCAGCTGGGCAACATGATCACCAAGGCCGAGGCGGCGGATGGCAGGATGGTGTTTCTCGTCTCCGATAAGCCCGATGGTGAAACCCGCGAAGTTCTGGTGCAGATTCCGGTGCTCGGTGCCTACAGTGACACTTGGCCGCTGAATTGTCCAAAGTCGGACAAGATCGTTCGCAACCTGGCCGAAAGAATCAAGGCGGGCAGCCAACAGGGATTTGCCAATCTGGGCATGCTGTTCTTGCTCTCGACCGGCGATGAAAGCGATCTGGAGTCTGTCGGCAAGTGGGCCCGCAGCCGACCCAAGAAGGTGGATGGCTTTCACACGTGGTATAGCGGTCTGGGAAACTTTGCCCTGTTTGAATACTATCTGCGCACTGGTGATGCCGAAGTCCTGCCTGCCATTCAGGCTGTGGCCGATTCCATCGTGGAGGCTGAGAACAACGGTGGCTGGGGCAATCGGGCACCCATGGGAAACCTTGATTACGGTGGAGGCGGGGGACACCTCAATGCGGGTGGTGTGCATGCCGCCACCGCATTGATTCTTGCCAAGGAATGCGGTGCGAATATTCCCGATGAATCCCTGCTGCGTGTGGTCCAGCATTTCTACAGGTGGGCGGGCCGCGGCAACATTTCCTACGGCAACAACAAGCCGGAAGGCAGTTATACCGACAACGGCAAGAACGGCGGGTTGGCATTCATCATGGCCGCCGCCGCTTCACTGACACCCGAGGGCGAAGGCTCGGTGTATGCCAGGGCGCGCGATATCAGCGCCCTGTTTGGCTTTCCCAGCACCTCTTTCATGCTGCACGGTCACACCGGTGGTGGCATCGGTGAGTTGTTCCGCAGTGCCTCCATGGGGCTTCTTTATGACAAGCAGCCGCATCTGTATCGTGAATTCATGGAGCAGCGGCGCTGGCATTACGAATTGTCGCGTCGCTTTGATGGCAATTTCGGCATTCTTGCCGGTGAGCGCTATGATGAGGATAGCTGGGGAGTCGGTTACGCGCTGAGCTATACGATCCCGCGTAAGCATCTCCGACTCGCAGGCGCTCCGAGCAAGTTTGCGAAGCCCTTCCAGCTCCCCCAGCGTCCATGGGGAACGGCGGAGGATGAGGACTTCGTGACCATGGATGCTGCGGCTTATCCCGATGGTTCGCGCCCGGATTTCTCCAAGGACACCTTGCAGACGGGTGGCGGACTGGCCCTGCTCAAATACCAGGAAGGCGGGTCGGAACTCAGCGACAAGGATTTGCAGCGTTTGATCCGCCATCCGGTCCGGACCACGCGCGATGGTTTTTCCCATCAGATCAAGCTGCGTCACCCGGAGCTCACGCTTGCCTTGCTCAAGGATAAGGATGCGCGCCTGCGGCGGCTTGCGCTCGATGTCCTGACTCCCAAGAAAAATCCCGACCTCTCGCTCATCAACACGGCGATCCTTGAACGCGCGCTGGAGATGATCGGGGACCCCGATGAGTCGTTGTTTGTCAAGGAGGCCGCCTTGCGTTTGGTCGGCTTGGCTCCTGCGGATGAATTGGTGAAGCATGTTGATGCGATCCTGCCATATCTCGAGCATGACGAGTGGTGGCTGCAGCATTCGGCGCTGGAGGCGCTTGCGCCGGTTGTGTCCGACAAGCGGGTCTATCAAAAGATCCTTCCGGCCATCGGCAAGTTTTTGGCAAGCAACCACCTGTACAACACCACGGCGCCACTGCGTTGGGGAATCTACCCTGAAAAGCTGCGCCAGGCGGATCCTGAAGTCGCCGCCCTCGCCCGCAAGGAACTCAAGGAGGCATACGGCTCCTATGTCAGTTACACCCACCCCTTGTCCTACGTGACCGAGCGGGTCAACGACGGCATGCGCGGCTCCATTGCGATGACCATGTCCGGGGTTCCCGGTGGTTACGAGATGCTCTATGAGATCGGCCGTCAGCGATACCCGGACCAGGAGCTGCCATTCGCGGAAACCTTCCTCAAGGCCGACACCGAGGCTCTCAGCCCGAGTCTGAGAAAAATCGTCGCTGAGTATCGCGGGAAGAATCTGATGCCGGCTTACCTGGCGCAGCATGCGGATGCTTTAGCCAAGGAGGCGCAAAGCATCCAACCCTCAAGGGGCGGCGGAGTCATGGATGGTTTGCTCACCCTTTACAACGAACTCGGCAACCACGAATTCGACTGGCGTGACTATGGTCCGAACCGCAACCAGATGCAGTGGTGGTATCACAGTTTCGAGCCGGAGGAAAAATGGATGCATGCCGATGACCGCCTCGGGCGCTATCGTGAGGTGACCTTCCCCAAGGGGATGGAACAGTGGTTCGCGATGGAATTCGATCCTGCCAAAGCCGGCTGGAAGCGTGGACTCGCGCCGTTCGGTGCTGCCGACGGCAAACAGGAGATCATCAGTGAAAACCTGGGCAAGTGTCGTAACGACTTCTGTGCCTGCCACGATCCGATCAACACACTATGGGAAAACGATGTGCTGATGTTGCGCGGTCAGTTCGAAGTTCCTCCCTTCGAGGATGGGTATCGTTATCGCCTTCTGCACGGGATGATTTGCCACCCAGGGTCGGGTGGTGGCTACCGGCTCTACATCAATGGCAAACTCTTCGTGGAGCAGAAAACCGGCACCGACCGCCGCGGTGGTGATATACCGATCGGCAAGGTCATTCCCAAGGAGTTGTGGCCGGAGTTCCAGAATGGCCCCGTCACCCTGTCCGCCATCAGCTTCAAGAAGCATCACCCGCGGACCAAGAAGTATGGTGGCAATCTTTGCTTCTTCTTGCAGCGCATGAAGGTTCCGCCGGTGATTGGGTCCGATGGCAAGGCTGACGACTCCCAATGAGCGAATGAATGACCGATCGCCCGATCGCAAGCAACCAGCAATCAAGATTCCTACAACCAAGACACGATATGATGACTCAATTCTGGAAACATGCACGAACAGCGTCCCTCCTGTGTGCGGCCGGGGGGTTCATGGCTTTTCCTTTTTGTTCTGCAGAGTCGGATAGCCATCTCCTGTGGTCGGATCGCCCGGTAACGATCAAGGAGAGCCAGAAGGACAATCTCAGGGAATTGGACAAGGTCTGGTCGCAGGAGATCTATCCGATCGGCAACGGTCGTCTCGGCTGTGCGGTGTTCGGTGTGCCGGCATTGGAGAGGATCCAGTTCAACGAGGATTCGCTGTGGGTCGGCAATGAGGATCACACGGGCGGCTACCAACCTTTCGGTGATCTCTACATCCAGTTTCCCGGCCACGACACCTACGAAAACTATTGCCGTGAGTTGGACATCAGCCGCGCCGTGCAGAGGGTGAAGTATCAATCCGGCGGCGTTTCCTACACCCGCGAGTATATCGCCAGCTATCCTGACCAGGTGCTGGCGATCCGCCTGACGGCGGACAAGCCCAGTGCGCTGACCGGCGAGCTTTGGCTCGACAGCATGCACCGCTCGGAGATCGCTGCAAACCAAGGGCAATCGAAGGAAGCGATGGCGGCGATCCACACCAAGGCGGCGGGCAACACGCTGACCCTGAACGGCCAGAGCAAGGATCTGTTCTGGTGGCAGGCCTACCTCGATAAATTGAAGGTGAAGAACAATCATCGGGGTCGCGAGTATGGGAGCAGGGAAATCATCAACCTCGACTACGAGGCGCAGGTCCGTGTGCTGCACGATGGTGGAACGATCGCCACGCAGGGCGACCGCATCCGTTTCGACAAGTGCAATTCCGTCACCCTGCTGTTGGCGGCGGATACCAACTATCTGGCTGACCGCAGCAAGGGCTGGGTGGGCCCGCATCCGCATGAGCGCCTCACCGCGCAGTTGGAACAGGCCGCCGCCAAGAGCTACGATGCCATGCTCGCGGCGCACGTGAGCGACTACCGCAGCCTTTATGATCGTTTCTCGATCACGCTCGGCAAAGCGGATCCGGAGCGGGAGAAGTTGAAGACGGAAGAGCGCTTGAAGACCTACGATCCGGCGAAGGATCCGGGCTTGGAGACCCTGATGTACCGCTATGCCCGCTACCTGATGATCAGTTGCTCGCGCCCCGGGCACGGTGGTCTGCCGGCGAACCTGCAAGGGCTCTGGTTGTTCCATCTGCGGCCGGCATGGCTCTGCGACTACCACACCGACATCAACCTGCAGATGAACTACTGGTTCGTCGATCAGGCGAATCTGTCCGAGTGCTTCACGCCGTTGGCCGAGTGGATTGATTCGATCCGCGAGGTGCGCAAGGAGGAGACCAAGAAGGTGCTCGGTGTCGAGCGTGGCTGGCTGATGCGTTCCGAGAATGGGGTCTTCGGTGGTTCCACCTATTACTTCCAGAAAGGTGACTCGGCCTGGATCAGTCAGAACCTGTGGGATCACTATGCCTTCACCCGCGACAAGGAATACCTGCAGCGCTACGCCTACCCGGTGATGAAGGAGATCAGCGAGTTCTGGTGTGATCACCTCAAGCAGCTTCCGGACGGCACGCTGGTGGTGCCGGATGGCACTTCGCCCGAGCACGGCCCGAAAGTGGGTGAGGACGGCAAGATGACCATCGTGGAAGGCTATCGCACCCATCTCGACGGCGTGTCCTACGATCAGCAGTTGTGTTGGGATCTGTTCACCAACACGATCGAGGCGAGTGAGGCCTTGGGTGTGGATGCGGAGTTTCGTGAGCAGTTGCGTGCGAAAAAGGCGAAGTTGTTGGGACCGAAGATCGGCAAGTGGGGGCAATTGCAGGAATGGATGGAGGATCTGGATGACCCCAAGAGCCAGCACCGGCACGTCAGCCACATGCTCGCGGTGTATCCCGGTCGGCAGATCCATCCTACGACGACTCCCGAGTTCGCAAATGCAGCCAAGGTGAGTGTGACGGCTCGTGGAAACGGCCACACCGGCTGGAGCAAGGTGTTCAAGTCCTGTGTGTTCGCACGCTTGTTGGAGCCGGAGCGGTCCTATGAATTGATTGCCGATGTCCTCAAAACCAAGACCCATGGCAACTTGTGGACGACCCACCCGCCGTTCCAGATCGACTGCAATTTCGGCTTTGCTGCTGCGGTGAACGAGATGCTCGTGCAATCGCACATGGGCTACCTCCACCTGCTGCCGGCGCTGCCGAAGGAGTGGTCAAGCGGCAGCGTGCGCGGCATGCGCGTGCGCGGCGGATTTGAATTGGACATGAGCTGGGCGGATGGCCGACTGAGCGCTCTCACGGTCCGCAACCTCTCCAACGCCGATGGCAAGTGCCGGCTGCGGATTGGAACCCGGGAGTTGGAAATCCAAGTGGAGGAAGGCAAGCCGCATGAAGTCAGGATTCCGGGCTAGCGAAACCATGCGCAGGCCGCGTGGTAGAGGTTTTGTGCAAGGATTGGTCCTTGGAAGCGTGCTGCTGACTTTGCCGGCCGCCATGGCCGCGGAGTTTTACGTGGCGCCTTCGGGTAGCGACCAGAATCCCGGCACTAAAGCCAAGCCGTTCCAGACCATCGCCCATGCCCGCGACCAGGTGGCCAAGGTCAATGCTGGGATGAAGGAGGACATCACGGTATATCTCGCTGGAGGGACTTATGAGCTCTCTGCTCCAGTGGTGTTTGCCGCCAAGGATTCCGGGATGAATGGCCACAAGGTCATCTACAAGGCTTTTGAAGGTCAGGTGCCTGTGGTCAGCGGTGGACGGAAAATCAAGGGCTGGCAGCTTCACGACAAGGACAAGAACATTTACAAGGCCGAGGTTGGGGAATTGGAGTTCCGGCAGATTGATGTGAATGGAGTGCGTGGGGTTCGGGCGCGTTACCCCAATCGAAGCAGCGAGATCACCCTTGAGGGATACCTGACTGGAGCAGCAGTCACCGGCGCTCCGCATCAGCTCAAGGTGAATCCCGCAGAGCTCAAGGGCTGGGAATCATGGCGGAATCTCCATGAGGTGGAGGTGGTGATGGTGACGCATTGGAAGCACAAGCGGGCGCGCATCGCTGGCATTCAGGGAAACCTGATCAGCTTCCAGGAACCGGAGAACAGGGCGCGTGCCATGAATCACTTCGAGCAGGGAGGCACGCCGCATTGGTATGAGAATGCCTATGAGTTCCTCGACGCGGAAGGGGAGTTCTATCTCAACACGCAGGCGGATACCTTGTTTTACAAACCGAGAGCTGGCGAAAACATGGCATCGGTTGAGGTGATTGTGCCTGCTGTGGAAACCCTGTTCGACATCAAGGGTGATTCGCCTGACAAGCCGGTGAGTGGTCTTGTTTTTGAAGGCATCACTTTCGAATACAGCAATTGGACGGTGCCCAATCGCAGGGGTTATACCATCATGCAGTCGTCCACTCATTATGGAGACGGGGCGGAGAACATGAATCCGGATCTCATGGTGTCGGCGGCCATTGAGTTGGGGAATGCGAAGGGAGTCGGGATCCGCGCATGCACCGTCCGCAGGGCTGGAGCCCATGGAATTGCCGCTGTCATGGATGTCGTCAGCGATTGTTCCTTCGTCGGCAACCGGGTCCACGATTGCGCGGCGGGTGGGATCTACCTGATGTTGAATCACGAGGGCTCGACCGGCAATACGATCACCGACAACACCATTGAGCGGATCGGCATGGAGTATTCCGACAGTTGCGGCATTCTGGTGGCCCGCACTCCCGATGTCAGCGTGCTCCACAACGAGATCCGCGATGTGCGTTACACCGGCATCAGCACCGGCTGGTCATGGAATGACAAGGACTCGACTGCGAAAAATCATGAGGTCGCCTACAACCACATCCACCGCACCATGGGGCTGCATGACGATGGTGGTGGCATTTACACGCTTGGGAAAATCGAGGGGATGAAGATTCATCACAACTACATCCACGACATTACCCGTTCCAAATTCGCCGGCAATTACGGCATCTGCGGGATCTATCTCGACAACGGCAGCTGCCACAAGTTGGTGCAGGACAATGTGATCGGGAATGTCGAGGCCGCGTTCTTCTCGGGCAACAAGCCCAACTACCAGAACACATTCGAGCGCAATTACCACAACGGCCCCTTGGCGAAGATCATCGAGAAGACCAATGCCGTGCGCGATAACGTGGAGGTGAAGAAGAACAAGGACGGCACGCCGTGGCCTGCGGAAGCGCAGGAGATCATCCAGTCCGCCGGTCCGCGTGGCGCTTACCGGCGCTGAGGGAGCGAAGGGCGTGAGATGGCTGTTGGCCGGGCAGCGTGTTCGTGCTTCCGCTTTTTCCCGCTCACCCTTCCTCGGGCGGAGTGAGCACCACCACGCGGTCGACGCCGTGCTTGGTGAATTCCTCCCAGTAGCGTTTTTCCTGGTTGGGGGTGCGGGCGCGGCGTTCCTCCTCGCTGAGTGCGCTCCAGGCCTTGTGGCCGATGCTGCGGGCCAGGTCGCGGTCGGACAATCGGATCGCCAACTCCTCCCAGAAACTCTCGTTGCGGAATTCGTCGTAGCATTCCTGGTAGAAGAACGGTGGCTCGGCACCCTGCTTCATGCGCAGGCGTTGGCGTTCGGCATCGAATTCGATGACCTCACCCATGCCGGAGTGGGCCGCCTTGTCGAGCAACTTGGCCTCGAGTTCCTCGAAGGCGCTCAATTTCTCTTGGGACCCCGGTTTCTGGTTCCATGCCGCCACATCGGCAGCCAGGCTGACCATTTCGATCAGGGTGGCGAGTTCCGGTTCGGTCAGTCGCAGGTGCATCAGCCCGTGAGCAAACCATCGGCTGCAGCGCCCCGCAAGTCCGTAGGGTCCGAATTCACGCATGTCCGGCGGTGGTTTTTCCGCCAATCGCACGCAGGCGCTTGGCGGGGCCAGATGCCGTCGGATCCCTTTATCGTGTGACAGGATCTGCCGTTTGCGGGTGGGGTTTTGCTGCGGAAGTGTCCAAAACGCCGAAAATTGGAGGGTTTCGTCCATGATTTGGTGTCGGACGGGCATCAAACTGTTCCTCTTATAGGGCCAGTCTGGTGACATCTAATGATAGACGGCGGGGCGGATTGCGTTTCAGATTGGCGCCGGCCGCTGGCGAAATGCCGGGGCTGGGTCTGGTGTCGGGGGCTATGTCCGGCAACGACCCATCACTAGAACTTTCCGAACCGATGTCGATTCACACCAAAGAACAGGGATTGCGGACGAAGACACCGCCGTCCCAACTGCATTTTGCCGATTCCAACGACCCTGACATGCGTTACCTGAGTGGCATGTACATGCCTGACCCTTTTCTGCTGCTTACCTGTCATGGCCAGCGGATCGGAGTGGCGTCGGTCAGCGAGTTCAACCGCATGACTCAGGAGTCGGTCCTCGATGAGGTGTTGTTGTTGCCCGAGGTTGAGGAGCAGGCCGCGCGCCGCTTCAATTTGCCCGAGGGCAAGAAGCCGGAGACCGTTCAGGTGGTCAAACATCTGGCCGAGCACTACGGCATCGATCGCTTTCAAGTCGGACCACGTTTTTCGGCCGGGCTTTACAGCTCCCTGCGTCAAGCCGGGCTTGCTGTGGAAGTCGAGACCAGCGGTGTGTTATTGCCCCAACGCCAGATCAAGACGGCGGATGAGCTGAAATCACTGCGTCAGGCGAACCGCGCGAGTGCGGCAGGCTTCCGTGAAGTGGCCAAGGTGCTTGAAGAATCCAAGGTGTCGAAAGGTCTGCTGATCCATGAAGGTCAGGTGCTGACATCCGAGCGTTTGCGCCGGCGCATCAACCACGCCTGTCTCGAGCACGAAGCGATCAGCATGAGCACGATCGTCGCTGCGGGCGATCAAGCCTGCGACAGTCATTGTCTCGGATATGGTCCGATCCGTGCCGGGGAGTTGATCATCGTCGACATCTTCCCGCAGCGCATGGCTGACGGCTATTGGGGTGATATGACGCGCACGTATCTGAAAGGCCGAGCCAGCGATGCGCAGCGGCGGCTCGTGCGCACGGTGAAGAAGGCCCACCAGTTGGCCCTCGACATGATCAAGCCCGGGGTCGTCGGTGGCAAAGTCCACCAGGCGGTCGAGAATTTCTTTGTTAAAGAGGGATACGAAACCACCAAGGGCACCCTGCCGAAGGGGTTTTTCCATGCCCTGGGTCATGGCGTGGGTCTGGAGATCCATGAGGAGCCGATCATGCGGGGCACCGCGACCTTCCGTCTGCGCAAGGGGATGGTGATGGCGGTTGAGCCGGGTCTCTACTACCCCGGCCTCGGGGGTGCCCGCATCGAGGATGTCGTGCATGTGATCGCAGGAGGGTGCGAGAAGATCTCCTCGGCTCCGTACAAGTGGGAGATCGCGTAAGCACGCGGAGAGCAGAGTGTCAGCAAAGCCGCCCGTTCATTCGTGAGTTTGCGGGCTTGCGATACCCGATGCGCCTGGATGTCGACGGCTTTCAGTGGGCAATTCACCCGCCAACGGTCGGTTGGATGCGGAACCTGAATCGGGTGGGCTGGTTTTTGAGCCAGTAGGCCGGCATCGGGGGTTTGCCCCAGCTGTTATTGCCGCCAACTCCGGTTTGCTCCTTGTCCAGATTGAGGTGGATGACATCAGAGCGCTCCATTTCGAAGCTGTAGGCAGAGGTTTCCATTGTTTGGCGCGAGTAGTAGCGGGCGCCGAAATTCAATTCCGGATCCCCGGTAATGCGCAGTCCGCGGCCTTGACTGTCTGCAAAGACGACCCAGCGGACATCGGACCTGTTGCCATTCTCCTGCGGGCGTGAATAGTCCACCCACAGTCCGTCCACCGTGTTGCGATAGGTTCCGATGCGTTCGAATTTGCGGTCGCTGTAGGTTGGTTCCGGCCCTCGACCATACCATTCGACATGGTTGAATTGCGGGGGCAGCTGCATCTTCACTCCGTAGCGGAAAGGTCCGCCGAGATCGTTTTCCTTCTTTTGCTTGGGATTCTTTTTCGTGTTGGCCTTCGGCTTGGGCGTCTTTCCCGAGGCGGGGACGTCCCCTGGCTTGTAATCGTATTGGATGTCGATGCTCGCATCCGGGAACACGGTGTAGGTGATGCTGCAGGTTGCATTGTGGAGGTCTGGCAACACGGCCGAACAGAGGATGATGGCGCAATTGTCCTGTTCGGTGGCATTCGTGCTTTCGATCTTCCACTGGTCGCCGGCATTCTTCCACAACTCGTTGGAGTGGTCCGTGTAGGATTTGCGGTCATTGTCGGTCACGGCGCGCCAGAATTCCGGCCGCGGTCCCTGGTTGAGGAGTTGGGTGTCCTGATACTTGTATCCGGTCAGGGTGCCGAGTGAGCGATCGAAGGTGACTTCGAAACCATCCCCGATGACGCGGATGGTGCGGTTGTCATTTTTCATAGTGATTTTACCGGGCGCCTGAGGTCGGGGAGTCTCCTTAGCAGGGGCGAGCTGGAATTGTTCCCAAGCCAGCTCATGTCCTTCGGGAACCAATGGTGAGTAGCCTTTTGCTGCCGTGAAGCTGATGTTGAGAAGGTATTCCGATCCATCCTCCTTCAGGAGGTTCGACAGTGGAAGCACCAGGGAGCGCTCGCCATGGGCGGGGATGTCGAGATGGTCGATTTTGCCCTCGCTGATCGTCTGGCCGTTCTTGGTGATCCACCATTGGCCCTCGGCCAAGTCGTCGAGATTGGAGAAGTCGAACTTGTTGTGGATTTTGATGGCTCCACTTGAGGCATCCTGCGTGGTGACATGGATGTTGCGGTATGCGTATTGGATGGCACCGAGTCCCGGATGCGGCGTGCGATCGGAGGCGACCAGTCCGTTCATGCAGAAGTTGCCGCCGTTGTGCCAGCCCTTGGCGTTTTCCCACCAGCCGCCGTAGGCGAAGAAGGTTTCCTTCACCGGTCCTTTGCCGATGTTCTTCCGGTAGGCATCCGGAACCGGTTGACGCAGTCCCTGGTCGACGAAATCCCAGACGAAGCCTCCCATGTGTTGTGGCGTGGCATTGATGTGATTCCAGTATTCCAGCAGGTTGCCGTTGCTGTTGCCCATGGCATGGGTGTACTCGCACAAGACATACGGTTTGCCTCCCTTGGTATCCAAGGTTCCCGGATCGGCATACATTCTTGAATTCATGTCGGCGGTGCCGTTGGAGAATTCCGCATGGACCGGCCGGCTGGGGTCATAAGCGTGCAGCCAATCGTACATCGCTTTCGGTCCGGCTCCGCCTCCTGATTCGTTGCCGAGCGACCAGATCACGACACTGGCATGGTTCTTGTCGCGTTCCACCATCCGCTGCACTCGGTTGAGTTGCAGGGGGACGAATGCCTCCCAGCCCGACACCTCCCGGCGGCCGTGGGTTTCGTTGTTGGCTTCATCCATGACATAGATGCCGTATCGATCGCAGAGTTTGTAGAAATAGGGATCGTTCGGGTAGTGACAGGTGCGCACGGCATTGATGTTGTACCGTTTGAAAAGGGTGACATCCTCCAGCATGCTGTCGCGGGTGACGGCCTGCCAGGTGTCGGGGTGGGTTTCATGGCGATTGACGCCTTTGAGTTTCACGGGCACCCCGTTGATGCAGTAAACCCCTTTGATGATGGCGACTTCGCGGAAGCCTATTTTCCATGGCACCACTTCGATGATGCGTTTGTCGGCATCGCGGAGGGTGAGCAGGAGTTCGTAAAGGAATGGTGTTTCCGCCGTCCATTTCAGGGGCTTGCTGATGGTTCGTTTCAGCTGGGATTGGCTGGCGGGGAGCGTTTCCTGGAACACTTCCTGGCCGTCCGGAGCGAGCAGCCGGACCTCGACCGCCTGACCGTCGGTCTTTCCGAACAGGGAGATTCCGACCTGGAGCTCGGCATCACGGTATTGCGCATCGAGATCGGTTTTGATGGAAAAATCCGCGATGCCGGAAGAGGCCCGCGACCACAGGTAGACATCGCGGAAGATGCCCGCGAGTCTCCAGAAATCCTGATCTTCGAAGTAGGACCCGTCGCACCAGCGATAGACCTCGACGGCAAGAAGGTTTTCGCCCGCTTTGACCGTGTCGCTGATGTCGAATTCGGCCGGGGTGCGGCTGCCTTCGCTGTAGCCCACATGCTTTCCATTAAGATAGAGGTGGAATGCCGAATTCACGCCATCGAAGCGGATGATGGTCCGACGCTTTTCCCACTGGTCGGGCAGGGTGAAGGTGTGGCGGTAGCTGCCGACTGGATTGTATTTGCGCGGTGCTTTCGGCGGAGCCGTCGGGAACGGGTATTCGACGTTGGTGTAGATCGGTGTGCCGTAGCCATGGGCCTGCCAGTTGGATGGGACGGGCATGGGTTTCCATCCGGAGTCATCGAAGTCCGTGCGGAAAAAATCGGCCGGGCGGGCGGCCGGGTTTTCGGACCAGTGGAATTTCCAGGAGCCATTCAGCGAATGGAACCAGGGGCTTTTCGTTTCGTCATCCGTCCGGGCGGCCTCCAGATCGGGATAGGTCATCATCTGAGCGTGGGCTGGCAGTGTGTTGACCTGGAAGACAGCAGGATCATCCCAAGCTTCGGTCTCCGCTGCGCGTGAGGGCAGACCGAAGAAGGCAATGGCCAGGGCAAGGATGGAGGCGGTGGCTGGCGTGGTGAAATGTCGTTTCATGATCAATCTCCTGGTGCGTGGTTGATGAAAGGGCTGTCTGCGCAAGGCGCAGTGGCGCTTGGCTGGTTTGCCGCCAATTGCTGACAACCCCAGTCCCCATGATTGGCGCGGGCAAGGCAAGACCGTTTTTGTTCCCTGAGCTTCCTGTTTTTGACCGAGGGTTTGCCGATTCAGGTGTTCTGTTTCTGGCAGATGCGGAGGCCGGTCGATGTGCTGAAAAATGCTTGTCGGTCCGACCCCTTGGATGGAGCGGTGCAGCCGTGCATCCTGCTGGCATCCCGGGCGGATGGCTGACAGTGTGAGGGAGTGCACTTCAAGCCCAGCGATGTGATGAAGATGAATTTTGACATGAAGGGTGGAGCGGGAATTCCCAGGCTGTGGTGTGTTCGTCTGCTGGTGTTCATCCTGCTGTTTGGTTCGCGTGCGGCACTCGGTTTGGAACTGTGTCCCTTGTTTTCCAACCACGCCGTGCTGCAGCGGGACATGCCGGTGCGGGTGTGGGGTTGGGGTGAAGCGGGCAGCAAGGTGAGCGTGGAGTTCGCCGGCCAGAAGGTGGAGGCAGTTGCCGATGATTCAGGGAAATGGCAGGTGACATTACAGCCGTTGGCATTAAGCAAGCAGCCGCAGCAGTTGGTGGTCACGGCGGGGGGAGAGAAGATCACACGCAACGGCATCCTGGTGGGTGACGTGTGGTTGTGCAGCGGCCAATCGAACATGGAGATGACTTTCCAGACGCCGCGTTTGCCTTGCGACATGCCCGATTTCGTGAAGCCGGGAGATTATCCACAGATCCGGCATCTGGCGGTTCAACTTCCCAGAACAAAGAAGGGGGAAGAACCGGTGCCAGGTCAGATCACTGGAAACTGGGCGATTTGTGACGCGGAAAGTTGCAAGGGCTTCAGTGCGACGGCCTTCTTCTTCGCCTTCCATCTGGCCCAGGAGGTGGACGTGCCCATCGGACTGCTCAACAGCACCCAGGGCAACTCGCGCATCGATTCCTGGATTTCGGAACGACATGCAGGGACAATCAGTGAGCAGGTGCCCACAGGTTCCCTCTACGCGACCTACAAGAAGCCGCCCTTCACCCTCTATAACAGCAAGATCAAGCCGATTGCCGGCTACGCCATCAGGGGCGCTCTGTGGTATCAGGGCGAGGGCAATGGCAAGGAGGGCATGGAATACTACTGGAAGCTCAAGGCCCTCATCGAGGGGTGGAGAAAGGATTGGGGGCAGGGTGACTTTCCCTTCTACTTCGTGCAGCTTCCCAGCTACAATGGCAAGCTCAGCTGGGCTCCCATCCGTGAGGCGCAGCGCCAGGTTCACATGACGGTGCCCAACACCGGCATGGTGGTGCTGACCGACAGCGGCGACAACGATCAGGAGTTCCCGATCAATCTGCATCCCCGCAACAAGTTCGTGGTCGGGCAGCGTCTGGCTCAGTGGGCCTTGGCCAAGGATTACGGCAAAGCGGGCGTTGTGCCTTCCGGGCCGCTGTTCAAGGCTGTCGACTTCAATGACGGCAAGGCCATCGTTTCGTTTGATCACGTCGGCAGTGGTTTGATGGCCGCCAAGAAGGAATCCTCACGCAGTGTTGAAGGTCCCCAACCGGTGGCCGAGGTGATCGGGTTTGAAATCGCCGGCAAGGATGGCAACTGGGTTGCGGCGAAAGCCGTCATCGACGGCGACAAGGTCATGGTGTCCTCCGATGCCGTCGGTGAGCCGGTGGCCGTGCGCTACCTGCAGGCGATGAACACCGACCACGGCACACTTTACAACAAGGAGGGGCTACCGGCATCGCCGTTTTCGGATCAGCCGAGGGGCCGCGGCGCGATAGGCCGTATAGCACGGTGACGGGTAGGCGGGTCATGCATCAAAGCGCCACCTCGGTGCCGGACCGAGGCGTCATTACCGAGATCTGAATCTTAGAGACCATGACAAGCGATATGACATCAACGCCGCGGGCACGCTTTCCGATGTGCTTGTGTCTTGCCCTCGCATGGCTGTGCGGTGCGGGAATGCTCCACGCCCAAGCACGCGACGGGAACGTGTTGGAACCTGCCAATACCATCGATCTGTCGGGCACATGGCAAATGCGTCTCGACCCGGATGACCGAGGAAAGGATCAGTCATGGGCTGGGAAGGACTTCCCCGAGCTCATTCGCCTGCCGGGCTCGCTGCAGTCTCAGGGCCACGGAGATTTGCCTTCGATGCGGTCGCCGTGGACTGGCGAGACTCACGCGCTCATCGACAGCAAACATGCGAAGATCAAACGCCACTTGGAGGGAGAGAACTTCAAGATCCCCTCGTGGCTTCAGCCCGAGCGGATTTATGTCGGTGCGGCTTGGTATGCCAAGGAGGTCGAAATCCCGGAGGCATGGGCGGGCAAGCGCATCACCCTGCATCTGGAGCGGCCTCACTGGGAAACCACCCTGTGGGTCGATGAGCGACTGATTGGCAGTCAAAACGGACTGGGCACCGCTCATGAATACGATCTGAGCGGATCATTGTCGCCCGGTAAACATCGCCTGACGATCCGGGTGGACAACCGTATGATCGTCAACGTCGGCGAGAACGCGCACAGCGTTTCGGATCACACGCAGTCGAACTGGAATGGCATCGTCGGTGCGATGGAGCTGCGGGCCGGTGAACCGATCTGGTTGGATGAGGTGCAGGTTTACGCCAGTGCGCTGGATAAATCCGCCAGGGTTGAGGTCAAGCTGGGCAACCAGACCGGGGTTCCAGGTGAAGGGAATCTGAAATGGGAGATCCTCTCCGAGGGCAGGCGGATCCGGCAGGGGGTCACGGATGCACGATGGGCGGAGTCGGGGGGGCAGCTGCAGTTCGAGGTGTCGCTCGGCCCCGAGGCCAAGCTCTGGGATGAGTTTGAACCCAACCTCCACAAGTTGCGCCTGCGGCTCGAGCCCGGAGGCGATGAGCGGGAAGTCGTCTTTGGATTGCGGGATCTTGGCACGGATGGGACCCAGTTCACCATCAATGGCCGTAAACTCTTCCTGCGCGGCACCCTTGAGTGCGCGATTTTTCCCCATACCGGCTACCCGCCGACGGATGTGGATTCGTGGAAACGCATCTACCGCATCTGCCGGGAATACGGGCTCAATCACGTGCGCTTCCACTCCTGGTGCCCGCCAAGGGCCGCGTTCGTCGCGGCGGATGAGATGGGGATTTACCTGCAGGTCGAGGCATCGAGCTGGACGCGGGTTGGTGATGGGGAGCCGATCGATTCGTGGCTTTACGAGGAAGCCCGCCGCATGGTCCGGGACTACGGCAACCACCCGTCTTTTGCCTTCATGGCCTATGGCAACGAACCGCAGGGTGCGAAACGTGACCAATGGCTTGGGCAATGGTGTGACTTCTGGAGGCAGCGCAACCCCCGTGCCCTGCATGCGGCAAGCGGTGGCTGGGTCATGCTCGACGAAAGCGATTATCATGTCGTCTACCGGGGAAAGCGGAAGAACTGCCGCATTCAGGTCTGGGGTGCGGGTCTCGACTCCATCATCAATGCCGCAGCACCCAAGACGACCTATGACTGGTGTGACTACCTGGCGATCAGCGGCAACAAGCCCACCATCAGTCACGAAATCGGCCAGTGGTGTGTTTATCCCGACTTCGACGAGATCAAGAAATACACCGGCGTGCTCAAGGCCCGGAATTTCGAGATCTTCCAGGAGTTGCTGGAGGAAAACCACATGGGGGACCAGGCGCGTGACTTCCTCATGGCCTCGGGTAAACTCCAGGTGCTTTGCTACAAGGCCGACATCGAGGCCTCTCTGCGCACCAAGGGCTTTGGTGGTTTCCAGTTGCTCGATCTGCACGATTTCCCGGGCCAGGGAACGGCCTTGGTCGGGGTGCTCGATGCCTTTTGGGATCCGAAGCCCTACGTGACAGCACAGGAATATCGCCGTTTCTGCGGGCCCTCCGTCCCTCTTGCCCGGCTCGGAAAACGCACCTTTTCCACCGCGGATTCCTTTGAAGCAGCGCTCGAAATCGCCCACTTCGGGCCACATGCGCTAACGGCTGCAACCCCCTGCTGGAAAGTGGTCGACTCCTCGGGGGCGGTGGTCAAATCCGGCAAACTCGGGAGTCGTGACATCCCGATCGACAATGGCATTCATCTTGGTGACCTGCGGTTCGATTGCAGCACGTTGAAGGCACCGGCCAAGTACCGGTTGGTGGTCGGTATCGAGGGGCAGGCCATCGAGAACGACTGGGACTTCTGGGTCTACCCGAAGACGGTGGAAGAGAGCG
>JACCDY011192343.1_pt1 | contig 35716 bp, 33 predicted proteins | sample 7446391 | NCBI WGS metagenome assembly JACCDY01 (sample SAMN15323451, study PRJNA562643) | freshwater metagenome | isolation source: river surface water | place: USA:Blue River Watershed | collected 2017-08-18 | reverse complement strand
GCCGGGTGCGGCCTTGTTGGCGGGTGCGGTCGCGGCCGGGGCCGGGGCCGGCTCGGCGGCTTTCTTGCCAGCCGCGGCGGCCGGTGACGGTGCCGGCAAGCTTGCCGGTGCCGGCGGCCTGTCATCCGGCGTCGGCTCATTGTCGTCGAGGCGCTCGCGGCGTTCGCGCGCGCCGCCCGGCAGGGTCTTGTTCGGGTCACCCAGCTCGCCGGCCGGCTGCGCCTGCTTGCCGAGCTTGTCGACGGAAGGCAGCGGGGTCTTCATGATGGTCATGGCCACGCCGACTGCCACCAGCAGGCCGATGATGAGGCCGATGATCAGGCCGGTCAGCGTGCCGCCTTGCTGGCGGCCCTGCCGGCGGCCGGTCAGTCGGCCCATCGTGCGTCCCTTCATGTTCATTCCTTCAGGCGGTGCAGCTCGTCATTACATCCTGGCCGGCGCCGAGACGCCGATCAGTTGCAGGCCATTGCGCAGCACCTGGCGCGTGGCCAGCAGCAACGCCAGCCGTGCCTGCTTGAGCGCGTCGTCGTCGACCAGCACGCGTTCCGCATTGTAGTAGCTGTGCAGCTCGCCGGCGAGGTCGCGCAGGTAGAACGCGACCTGATGCGGCGCCATTTCCTCGGCGGCCCGCTGCAGCATGTCAGGATACTCGGCCAGGCGCGCCAGCAGGCTGGCCTCGCGCGGCGCGACCAGCGGCGCCAGGTCGGCCGCCTGCAGCGCGGACTCGTCGCCGCCCCACTGCGCCAGCACCGAGCAGATGCGCGCATGCGCGTACTGCACGTAATAGACCGGGTTTTCGTCCGATTGCTCGAGCGCCAGATCAACATCGAAGATGAACTCGGTGTCGGCCTTGCGCGAGATCAGGAAGAAACGCACCGCATCGCGACCGCGCGTCAGGTCGCGCTGGCCGGCGGCATCGACGGCATCGCCGGCCGACCATTCGATCAGGTCGCGCAGGGTCACGTAGGAACCGGCGCGCTTGGAGATCTTCACCTCTTCGCCGTTCTTCATCACGGTCACCATCTTGTGCAGCACATAGTCCGGATAGCCGGCAGGGATGCCGGCGCCGACCGCCTGCAGGCCGGCGCGCACGCGCGCGATCGTGCCATGGTGGTCGCTGCCCTGGATGTTGATCACCTTCTGGTAGCCGCGCTGCCACTTCGTGATGTGATAAGCGACATCCGGCACGAAGTAGGTGTAGCTGCCGTCGGACTTTTTCATCACGCGGTCTTTGTCGTCACCGTAGTCGGTGCTGCGCAGCCACAGCGCGCCATCTTCCTCGAAAGTCTTGCCGGCCTGCCCGAGCGCGGCAACCGCCGCCTCGACCTTGCCGTCGGCATACAGGGAGGACTCGAGGTAGTAGTTGTCGAAGCGTACGCCGAAGGCCTGCAGATCCAGGTCTTGCTCACGCCGCAGATAGGTCACGGCGAAGCGGCGGATCGATTCGAGGTCGTCGATGTTGCCGCTGGCAGTCACCGGCTCGCCATTGGCGGCAGCGACAGTTTTCTTTGCCAGAAAATCGGCTGCGATATCGGCGATGTAGTCGCCGTTGTAAGCGGACTCGGGCCAGTCGGCGGCGCCGGGCTTGCTGCCCCTCGCGCGCGCCTGCACGGACGCCGCCAGCGTCGCGATCTGCACGCCGGCATCGTTGTAATAGAACTCGCGCAGCACCTCATGGCCCTGGGCTTCCAGCAACGCGCAGATGGCGTCGCCGAGCGCGCCCTGTCGGCCATGGCCGACATGCAGCGGGCCGGTCGGGTTGGCCGACACGAACTCGACCAGCACCTTGCTGTTGGCGCCGTCGCTGGACATGCCAAAACACTGGGCATCGGCGAACACGCGTCGCACCACGTCTTGCTTGGCCGCCAGCGCAACGCGCAGATTGATGAAGCCGGGGCCGGCGATCTCGACCGCATCCAGCAGCCCTTGGCGGGCCGGGTTGGCCATCACCGCCTCGGCCAGACCCTGCGCCAGTTCGCGCGGATTTTTCTTCAGCGGCTTGGCCAGCTGCATCGCGATATTGCAGGCCAGGTCGCCATGCGACGGATCGCGCGGGCGTTCGAGCGTGATCACGGGCACGGCCAGCCCGCTGTCGGCCAGCAGGGGCGCCACGGCGTCGGCAAAGAGTTGGACGATCTGTTCTTTGTGTCTGGATTGCATGGGAGCAGGATTTCCGGGCAGCCGCGCAAAGAGGCGGCAAAAGCCCGGATTATAGCTGCCAGCCCCCTGTTTCGCCGGCGCAGAAGGGGTTCCGGCAAGACATTTTCCTCGCCCGCCCGCGGGCCGGTGACCTGCCCCTGAACTTTGCCCGCTGCAAGCACTCCATCCCTGCATGGAAAAGCTGACTCCGCTCAAGCCTTATCTGCTGATGCTGGCGCTGATCGCCGCGCTGACCGGGCTGCGCATCGCCCTGCTTCCCGTCATGAATTATGTCGGCCCGCTGGCCGTCTATTTTTTTGCGACCGCCGTCTCGGCACTGATCGGGGGCTTGCGGCTGGCCTTGTTTACCTGGGCGATCTGCCTGACCGTGGCCGTCTTTTTTTTCATCGAGCCGACGAACAGCTTTTTGATCGCCAATCCGGCGGACATGGCGTTGGCGGCGATATTTTCAGTCGACGCGATGATGTTCGGCATTGCCGGCGAATTTTACAAACAGGCCAGCGAACGCAAGGCCGAGCTGCTGGACTCGCTGCAGCAAGCCAAGCGCAGCATCGAGCTCAACGAGCACACGATGCGCGCGCTGCTGGAATCGTCGGCCCAGGGCATTTTCGGCATCAATGAGGATGGCCATATCCGGATTGCGAACCGGGCCGCGCACCGGATGTTCGGCTACGAGATTGGCGAACTCTATGGCAAGCCGATCGAAGTCCTGATCGATGCGCCGCAGCGCGCCGCCCATGCCCGCCACCGGCGCAAATTCTTTGCCACGCCCCAGGATCGGGCGATGATGAATGGCCAGGACCTGATGGGCCGGCGCAAGGATGGCGAGCTGATCCCGATCGAGGCCAGGATCACGGTCACCGACACGGTCGAGGGCCGGCTTGGCGTGAGCTTCGTCTCCGACGTCACCGACCGCAAGCGGGCCGAGGAAAAGCTGCGCCATGCGGCCCAGCATGACCCGCTGACCGGGCTGCCGAACCGCGCGCTGGTCTATGAGATCGGCGCCCAACTGATCGGCGGCGCCAAGCGGCACCAGCACAAGCTGGCCGTGATGTTCTTTGACCTCGACCGCTTCAAGCCGATCAATGACACCTACGGCCACCGCACCGGCGACCTGATGCTGCAGGAAGTGGCGCAGCGGCTCAAGCGTTCAGTTCGCTCGAGCGACCTGGTGGGTCGGCTCGGCGGCGATGAATTCGTTGCCGTGCTGACCGAATTGCACTCGGACGCGCACCTCGAGAGCATTGCCTCGAACTTGCTGAAGTGCCTGTCCGAGCCTTACCGCATTGAATCGCTGGAGCTGCACACCTCGCCATCGATCGGGATCAGCCTCTATACCGACGATGGCAACGACATCGACCTGCTGATCCGGCGCGCGGATGCGGCGATGTATCACGCCAAGAATGGCGGCCGCAACAATTACCAGTATTTTTCGGAAGAGATCCGCAGCAATACGGCCAATGTCTTCGCGCTTGAGCAGCGCCTGCGGCGCAGCCTGCACGAAGAAGATTTCGAGCTCGCTTACCAGCCCGTGATTGACATGCGCAATGGCCGGCTGTCCGCGGTCGAGGCACTGATCCGTTGGCGCCAGCCGAATGGCGCCGAGCTGATGCCGGCCGACTTCATCGCCGCCGCCGAGGCCAGCGGCCTGATCCACCAGATCGGCGAATGGGTGATCCGCGAAGCTTGCCGCCAGCATGAGCAGTGGCAAAAGACCGGCATGCCGTCGGTACGGATCGCGGTCAATGTCTCGCCTATCCAGTTCCGCTCGCCGGATTTCCGCGACCGCCTGGTATCGGCACTGCACAGCAGCACGATGGATCCCAGTTATCTGGAACTGGAAGTGACCGAGACCACCGTGATGAGCCGCATCGAAGAAGCGACCCGGACCCTGACCTGGCTGAAAGAGATGGGGCTGCGGGTGGCGCTGGACGACTTCGGCACCGGCTATTCCAGCCTCAGCCACCTGGCGCAGCTGCCGATCGACAAGCTGAAGGTCGATCAGGCCTTCGTCACCCATATCGATTCCGACCTGCGCTCGCTGGCCATCGCCGAGACCGTGCTGGCGCTGGGGCAGAAGCTGGGCGTGGAAACGGTGGCCGAAGGGATCGAGAATCCCGGCGCGTTCAGCCTGCTGCGCGAGCTCGGCTGCGGACTGGCCCAGGGCTACCTGATCGGCAGGCCGATGCCGCCGGACCAGCTGCGCGAATGGCATCTCGCGCGTGAGTCGGCCAAGCAGCTGATGCCGGCCTGATCCTCAGCCGCAGCGGCTGCACGCTTGCTGCCGCTTAAGAAGCCTGCGCGCTGGCCGTCGGGCAGCTACCGCTGCTTGTCAGCGCTCAATGAAGCGCCCACCCCCTTCCCTAAGTTCTCGAATGGCCGTGCCGGCAGAGGCCGGCGGCCCGTCAATTCACCAGGGATGAATGGGGAGCGAGCATGAAAGCACACAAAGACAGACGTGGCCGCGCGGGCGCTTCGCTGGCGCTGCTGATCCTGTTGGGCGGCTGTGGCAACGGCGGCGGCGGCGGGGGCACCGGCGGCGGCGCCGTCATCAAGGCCGAGCAGAGCGGCACGACCACCATGAGCTGCCCCGAAGCGGGCGCGCAATGCACGGGCAGCACGATACTGCGCACGGACAGCGGCATCAGCATCACGGCCTCCGGCGTGCAGGTGTATGCGACCTCGACCAATGACCTGGCCGTGCCCAACACCACGCCGGCGGTCGCCTTCGGCCTGCAGCCGGCCACCGGCGGCATCGCCGACCTTCGCATCACGCGCGACGCCGGCGGGCTGCTGAAGTCGGTCGCGCTCGTGCTCTCGGGGCTGGGGCTGTCTTGGGATGGCAGGCAGGAGCGGCCGCCCATCATCGAGACCTTCGAGCCGCGCCGCGGGCGCGTGCAGCTGGACGCGGACGGCAAGCTCCGTGTCGTGCCGCTACCGCCATCGAGCGACCTCGCATTTTTTGATGTCGCCCGCAAGGGCAAGGCCGGCACCCAGTCGCACTATGCGAACAACAGCTATTTTCCGCGTGAGGAGCCGGTGCGCTGCCCGTCGGACGCTGCCGATTGCCCGCAACGCGAGACCGAGGGCCTGCAGAGCTTCGCCGGCGACTGGCGCCAGGGCGGCACCTTGCCCGACAACGCCCTCGGCACGCGGCTGCACGAAGACGGCGCGACCGATGCCGGCGACCAGGCCGACGCCAACGGCAACCCGGTAGCGCCGCCGGGCGGACGCGACGTGCCCTTCCCCGGCTTCAAGGGCTTCCGCAATTTCCATAACTGGAGCTACCAGTACGCCAACCTGGCGTCATGGATCACGCAAGACACGGTCGAGATCGCCGAATGGGGCGGCGCGCTCGAGCACAACAAGGCCCGTCGCGGCTTCGTGGCCTTCGGCCAGGTGACGGCGCCGGGCAGCGTGCCCGGCACCGGCAGCGCGCGCTACATCGGCTACCTGAAAGGCTGGTGGAGCTTCGACCCTGGCCAGGATTCTTATCCGATCGCCGCGGATGTCGAGGCCGTGGTCGACTTCGCCGCACGCACCGTGAAGCTGGTCGTGACATCGACCCGCATCGACGAAGGCACGCAGGACCCGGTGCCGGTGAACCTGACGGCCACGGTCGCGATCAGCAGCGCGCAGTTCGCCAATTACTTCAACGGCAGCGCCAGCAACGATGCGCTGTCGGGCGCGCTCGGCGGGCGCTTCTTCGGTCCGGTCGTGGCCGGTGGCAGCGGCCAGGGCCCGGCCGAACTGGCCGGCGCATTCCGCCTGCGTTCGGGCACGGACGGGCCGGTGGCCATCGGCGGCTTCCTGCTCAGGAAAGCCTGAGCGTTTGCCGTCGGCGCCGGAGCGGCCGGCGCGGGCAGCTGCGTGCCGGTCCGCATCGGCTTGCCGGAGATCACGGCGACAGATTTTTGCCGGCGCCGAGATCGTTTTGCCAAGTTGTCGGTCAAAAAACATTCAGGTGTGTGAATCAAGACGACGAGACGGAAACCGACAATGAAAGCATTCGAAATCCATCGCGCGACCAAGTGCCGCGCGAAACTGCGGCTGGGCATGTCTGGCCCGGCCGGCAGTGGCAAAACCTATTCGGCCTTGCTGATCGCGCACGGACTGGGCGGCCCGATCGGCATGATCGATACCGAACACGGCAGTGGCGATCTGTATGCCGACCTGCTGCCCGAAGGCTATGACGTGCTGCAACTGACGCCGCCCTTCACGCCGGCCCGCTACATCGAGGCCATCCACGCGCTGGAAGATGCCGGCGTGCAGACCCTCATCGTCGACAGCCTGTCGCATGCGTGGACGGGCGAGGGCGGCTCGCTGGACCGGCACGGCAAGATCGCGGACCGTTCCGGCAACAGCTGGCAAGCTTGGCGGCAGGTGACGCCCGAGCACAATGCGCTGGTCGAAGCCCTGTTGCAGAGCCCTTGCCATGTGATCGCCACCATGCGCGCGAAAACCGAGTATGTGCAGGAGAAAGACGATCGCACCGGCCGGCAAGTGGTGCGCAAGATCGGCCTGGCGCCTGTCATGCGCGATGGCATCGAATATGAATTCACCATTTTCATGGAGCTCGACAGCCAGCACCTTGCGCACGTGGGCAAGGACCGCACGCGCCTGTTCGACGGCATGATCCTGCGCCCCGACGAGCAGGTGGGCCGCGACTTGCTGGCCTGGCTGGACAGCGGCGCCCAGGAGCCGGTGCGCATCGGGCTGCATGAGGCGCAGCGCCAGGCACTGCTGGATGCGATCAAGGCATCGGACAATCTGGACGAACTGTACAAGTCCTTTGCCCATGCCTACCGTGCCGCCAATTCCCTGCAGGACCTGGCGGCACTGGAAGACTTTACCCGGGCCAAGGACAGCCGCAAGGCGGCGCTGGAAGCCCCGGCGACCGAGACTGCCTGAAAAAACCAAGGACCTGATGATGACTGGAACCCTGAACAAGGCATTGCTGATCGGACACCTCGGGCATGACCCCGATGTGAGGACGATGAACAGCGGTGAACCCGTGGCCCACCTGTCCGTTGCCACCAGCGAGGCCTGGAAAAACAAATCGACCGGCGCCCGGCGTGATGCGACCGAATGGCACCGCGTGGTGCTGTACAAGCGGCTGGCCGAACTGGCGCAGCAGCACCTGAAAAAAGGCGCGCTGGTCTATATCGAAGGACATTTGCAGACGCGCAAATGGACCGGCAAGGACGGTGTGGAAAGGCACACGACCGAGATCGTCGGCGACGAGCTGCGCATGCTGCAACGGGCCGCCGACAATCGTCCCCCGCTGCAGCTGCATGACGATCCCGCGCCCGACCGGCAGCTGGTGCAGCGTGAGCGGGCACAGGGCGTGCCCTTCTGAGGCCGGCCGGGTTCGCCCATCCTGCGCAGCCAGTTTTCTGCATAGAAAGTCAACCCGCGTTGTCTTCGGCAATGCGGGCGCTTTGCAAGCTGCGACGATCGTCGTAGAACTTGTTGCATGCCAACGTCACGTACCGGTGGCCAGGCGGCTAGTGCGAAAGATAGCGTCGCCTTGCAGACCGGAGGCGACATGCAAGGTATTCCTGCCCGGGCCAGGCGCCCGAAAGCCGACACTCAGCCGGCGCAGATGTTGCCGCTGAAGTCACGTCTGCTGATGCTGTACGGCGGCGGCATCGCCAGAGAATCAGTCGCTTGCCTGAATCAGTTCGTGGCCCGGACCACGCTGGCGCCGCGCATCATCGATGTCGAAACCCAGCGACTGTCGGCCCGCGAAGCCATCGCCCAACTGACGCAGGACAGCGATGCGGGCGCTCACCTGATGCTGTGCATACACGGCGCCGCGGCGCCCTACTCGAAGGGCGACCTGCGCAAAGGCCGGCATGTGCTGAATTTTGACGAGCGCGTCGCCGACCCGCTGCCGACCGAACAACTCCTGGGCTGGCTGACTGAGGAATTGTCGGCCGCCGACAAGGGCCCGCCAGGGACACCGGTCACGCTGCCCTTTGTTCATTTGTTCAGCTGCCAGTCCGGCATCCTGCGCAAGCACATCCAACCCGGGTCAGCGCTGTGGCGCAAGGCTTATTACCTGGTGTATTCGAGCAAACGTTCGACCAGCCTCAGCGCCTGCGGCAATGCGATGACGACGGCCATGCGCTATGTCGACTGGTGCCAGCGCAACCGGGGCAAGGTCGATCCGCTCAAGCTGCTCTATCTGGCCGGGCTGCGGCGCGGCGAATGCATGACCCTGATGGGCGGCGACCTGGCCGCGCCCCTGGTCTGGCATGCACCGAAATCGGAGGCCGACCTGTCGGACCAGCGCTCGCTGGCGGCCATCCACGGGCATGCCGGCGACATCGCACGCCTGCACGAGCAGGCCGCCGCGCTCAGCCCCGCCGAACGCGCGCTGCTGCCGCAGGCATCGCTGCGCGAGCTGCTGTCGAGCCGGATGGAACGTGACGATGCGGCCGCGGTAGCGGTGCTGCTGGATGCGCATCCGGCGCTGCTCGACCAAGGCTGCATCCAGGACGTGCCGCCGGTGGTGGAAGCGGCCGAAAAGCGTGCCCATCGCTGCCTGGCGGCGCTGCTGGAGCGCGGCGCGAATCCGAATGCGCTCGCCGGCAACACCTCGGCACTGGAAACCTGCGTGATCGCGCCCGGCCGCAACCTGCAGGGGCTGGCGCTGCTGCTGGCCCACGGCGCCGATCCCGACTTTGCCGATGCGGCGGGCTATACGGCGCTGACGCTGGCGGTGGATGTCGAATGGGCGGCTGGCATCGACTGCCTGCTGGCGCACGGTGCCCGGATGGATATCAAGGCCGACGGGCTGACCTGTCTGGAAGCCGCGGTGCTCAACGGCCGGGCGCATTCGGTGCAGTGGCTGCTCAAGGCCGGCGCCGGCGCCGCCGAAGGGCTGAGCACGGCGCTGATGCAAGAAGCGCTGGCCGACGGTCATACCGGCATTGCGGCCGCACTCGGCGCGGCGCTGATGAAGCAGCAAGGGCTGCATTCGAGCCAGTAAGACAGTGGACCGCTGAGCCGGCGAGCAAATGCGCCGGCAAACTGATGCGCGGCGAACTCATCCGCCGCCAAGCTGGCGACCCGCCGCCTGCAACCAGCCCAGCCCGGCGACCGTCCCCGCGCGCGGCCGGTATTCACAACCGATCCAGCCTTGATAGCCCAGCTCGTCGAGCAGGCCGAACAACCACGGATAGTTGAGCTCGCCCTCGTCCGGCTCATGGCGCGCCGGCACGCTGGCGATCTGCACATGGCCGATGTCGTGCTGCCAGCGACGGAACGTCGTGGCCACATCGCCTTCCATGATTTGGGCGTGATAAAAATCCATCTGCACCTTCAGGTTGGCGCGGCCGGCGCGCGCCAGCAGCGCATGGGCGTCGGCCTGGCGCGACAGCAGGTAGCCCGGCATGTCGCGCGTATTGATTGGTTCGACCAGCAGCGTGATGCCATGCGGGGCCAGCTGGTCGCAGGCATATTGCAGGTTGGGCACGATGGTGGCGACATAGTCGTCATCCGACATGCCGGCGGTACGCAGGCCGCTCATCGCATGCAGGCGTTTCGTGCCCAGCACCAGCGCATAGTCGAGCGCCCTGGCGACGCTGTCGCGAAATTCATGCTCGCGCCCCGGCAGCCCGGCCAGCCCGCGCTCGCCCGCGGCCCAGTCACCGGGCGAGAGGTTGAACAGTACATTGTCCAGCCCGCTGTTGCCGAGCGCGGCGGCCACTTCCTGTGGTGCGTGCTCGTAAGGGAACAGGAATTCGCAGGCGCTGAAGCCGGCCTTCGCTGCGGCGTCGAAGCGCTGCAGGAAAGGCAGCTCATTGAACATCAGCGTCAGGTTGGCGGCGAATTTGGGCATGGCAAAGACATCCTTTTCAATCGATGGAGCAACGCCAGTCGGCGGCGTGCCATCATACCCTCGACCACCAACCAGCTGACCGATACGGAGACCTTGATGAATGTGCTGATCACGGGAGGCGCAGGCTTCCTCGGCATGAAGCTGGCGCGCGCACTGCTGGCGCGCGGCACGCTGGCCGATGCCGATGGCAAGCAGCAGGCGATCGCCCGCATCGTGCTGTTTGACCGCGTTGCGCCGCAGGCGCTGGCCGATGCGCGCCTGCGCGCCGAGAGCGGCGATGTGGCCGATGCCGAGGCCATCGCGCGGGTACTGACGCCGGACATCGATTCGATCTTCCATCTGGCTGCCGTCGTCAGCGGTGAGGCCGAGGCTGATTTCGAGCTCGGCATGCGCATCAATTTCGATGCGACACGCCTGCTGCTGGAACAGGCCCGCAAAAATGGCAATCGTCCGCGCGTGGTGTTCACCAGCTCGGTGGCCGTCTTTGGCGGCGAGCTGCCGGCGCAAGTGCTGGACACGACAGCGCCGACGCCGCAAGGATCGTATGGCGCACAAAAAGTGATGGGCGAGCTGCTGGTCAGCGATTACAGCCGCAGGGGCTACGTCGACGGTCGCTCGATACGCCTGCCGACCATCACCGTCCGTCCGGGCAAGGCGAACAAGGCGGCTTCCAGCTTTGCCAGCGGCATCATCCGCGAGCCGCTCAATGGGGTCGTGGCCGTGTGCCCGGTGCCGCCGGAAACCCGGGTGTGGGCAATGTCGCCGCGCAGTGCGGTCGCCAACCTGGTTCAGGCGCATGAGATCACCGCACAGGCGGTAGGCACCGGCGGCGCGATCAATCTGCCGGGACTGGCAACGACGGCAGGCGACATGGTGGCTGCCTTGTCGCGCGTCGCCGGCGCCGAAGTGGCCAAGCTCGTGCAGTGGCAACAAGACGCTGCCGTCACGCGACTGGTCAGCAGCTGGCCCGGCAGCTTCCTCACCCCGCGCGCCGCGCGCCTGGGCTTTGTGCACGACGCGGCGTTCGACGATGTGGTGCGCGCCTATATGGAAGAAGAGCTCGGTCGTCACTGATACGGCGCTGGCGACAAGAACGAAGCTTGTCTGCGCTCAAAGGCGCGCGCGCGTATCGGCACAATCATCGCGCTCTGCCTAGCCTGCGGAGCACCTGATGCGCGCTGTACGCGACTCCTATCGCCATTGTCTGCCAACGGACGGATCATTTTTGCCGCATTTGCCCCGTTTGCGGCAACGGCTGCTGCCGGCGGCGGTGCTGGCGCTGGTGCTGGTGCTGGCGTTGGCGCCGCTGCTGTCGCAGGCCGTCACGCTTCAGGAACTGCCCTACCGCAATCCCGCACCGCTGGAGGCGCTGGTCGCGCAAAGCGATGCACGACTGGCATCCACGCTGACGACCCAGTGGCCATCGGTCGAGCGCACGATCAGCGCCTATTTCCCGGGCGGTGCGGCGCTGAGCGGCGCCTCGGTCTTTGCCGATGCCGCCTATGCGCGCTGCCTGCGGCTGCGCGACGCCGTTGCCTGCCGCTTGCTGATGGATCTGCTGGCGCTGGAGATGAAGGCCCGGCGGCCGCGCGCCCTGCCCGCCCGCCTGCCGGTGCTGATGCGCCCCGCGCAGCTGCCCTGGAAAGACACGGCCTTGCCGCGTGCGCTGCTGGCGCTCGACGCGGCCCATCTGCAATCGGCATTGAACAGCCACTGGGCCTGGGTGAAGGACGTCATCAACCGCTATCTGCCCGACAGCGTCGACCTGCATCCGGTATCGAAAGTGTTTGGCAGCCTGCGCGATACCTGCCAGGCCACGCACACAGAAGTCGCCTGCCGCAATCACCTGGCCGACATCGTCGGCTTCGTCGATGCGAACCGCAACCAGCCGCCGGCCGTGGTGCAGTCGCTGCCGCAAATCCGCTATCGTGACCCGGCCCCGATCGAACGCTTGCTGGCACTGGACGAACCGGCGCTGCGCCGCAGCCTGACCGACTGGCCACGCATCGACGCCTTGCTGAACCAGTACATCCCCTGGCCTGTCGCGATTGCCGGCGACGTCGACTTCGCGCGCGCCCGGCTTGACTGCCAGGCCTGGTTTCCCGGGGATTACTTCCTGTGCCGGCTTTACCTCGAACGACTCGACGCGCTGATGCGAACCAAGGCCGGCCTCGCGAATCCGTTTGGCTGAGCTGGCGAAGGCCGGGCGCGCGCGGGCAGCCTGCCGAAGCAGCCCACCGAAGCAGCTTGCGCAGGCAGCCGAGGCGACGGCCGGCGGCAATGACCGGGCAGGCAGGCGGCGGCCAGGTCCTGTGAAGCCAGGGCCAGATGCGTAGAATCCGGGGATGCCCGGAATCTGGAATCCCTGATGCCCAAGTTTGCTTCCCGCGCGCTGGTCGCGCTGTATGCGATCGGCTTGAGCGCCATCGCCCACGCCCACCCGTTCAGCTTTGCTGCGATCGGTGATGTTCCGTATGGCAGTGTCGAGGAGCTGTCGCAACTGTCGGCGCGGGTGAACCGGGTCGCGCCTGCGTTCACCATCCATGTCGGCGACTTCAAGTCCGGCGGATCCCTGTGCAGCGACGAAGCCTTCGCCACCGTACGCCAGCTGTTCAATGAATTCGATCAGCCGCTGGTCTACACGCCCGGCGACAATGAGTGGACCGATTGCCACCGTCGCAGCTGCGGCCAGTACGATCCGCTGGAGCGACTCGACAAGCTGCGCTCGATGTTCTTTGCGACCGAGCAGAGCCTGGGCCGGCGCAAGCTGACGCTGCAGTCGCAAGGGATGCAGGCGGCACAGTCAATACCGTCAACACCATCGGCACCATCGGCACAATCAGCACCTTCAGCACCATCGGCTCAGGCCGGATTCCGGCGGTTCGTCGAAAACCGGCGCTGGGCCGTCGGCAGGGTCAGTTTCGTGACCCTGCATCTGGTGGGGTCGAACAACAACTGGCAGCCTGAGCTGCCTTCTGTCAGCGAGTTCGCGGGTCGCGAAGAAGCGAACATTGCCTGGCTGCGCGACAGCTTTGCGCAAGCCAGCGCCCGCAAGGATGCTGCGATCGTACTGGCGATGCAGGCCGACACCTTTGTCGGCGAACCCCGTGCCGATTCCGGTTTTACCCGCTGGCTGGCCGCCCTGGCCGAGGAAATCGAGCGCTGGGGCAAGCCGGTGCTGCTGATCCAGGGGGATACCCATCGCTACAAGGTCGACCAGCCGCTGAAGACAGCGCAGGGCAAGCCCTTGAAGCAGCTCACGCGGGTGGTTATCCCCGGCGAAAGGGAGGCCGACGCCGTGCTGGTGGATGTCGACGAGGGCAATCCGGCCCAGCCATTTCGCTTGCGTTTGCTGGGCGCGAACTCGCGCTGATGCCTGTTTACCGGTGAAAGCTTGTTTCCCGGGGCGGAACCGGGCGTGAAAATATTCCAGAATTCCTTAGACAAGTGCCCTCACACCCGATAAATTTGCGGGCTGCGCCTGCGCTTTGCAGGCATTTCGAGCATTCGAGAATCCGGAGATAACTATGGCGGCTAACACGTTCGGCAACCTGATCGTGGGCGAAGGTGTCACGATGAATGGCAATATGCAGGTTCCCGGCGAAGCCGTGGTGGACGGTGCCGTCGATGGCATGCTCAGCGCCAGCGCCATTCATGTGACGGCCAACGGCACCATCAATGGCACGACGACGGCCGACCATGTACGGGTCGCCGGCAAGGTGACCAACACCACGATCGCAAAGAACACCCTGGTGATCGAAGCCTCGGGCACGGCCGCTGGCAATGTCGCTTATGCGAACCTCGAGATCGCCAAAGGCGGCAATATCCAGGGCCAGGTATCGATATTGAAGTAAAGGCGGCTGACGTAAAGGCGGCTGCCCTAGCGGCTGCCGACGTCAAAGCTGCGGCCTCAGCGCTGCTGAAGCCAGCGCCACTGAAGTCAAAGCCGCTGAAGTCAACACCGGAAACAGCCGGTGTGCAGGCAAGCCACAGGTGATTTGCCCGCACACAGGCGGACAAGATGAATCGGGTGGTGCGGCTGGCGGGGATCGAACCCACGACCCTTGGCTTCGGAGGCCAATACTCTATCCACTGAGCTACAGCCGCGCGGTCCGGATGCCGGAAGAGGCGCAAGGATACCGGGTTTCGAGCGCCCAGTCCACGCAAGCTCGGTCACCATGGGGGAAAACCCCGGATGTTTCGTCTATAATCCAAGGCTTTGCGAGAACTTCTGGCTTTTCTTGCGCCGAACCCATCCGAGGACACCATGAGCGACGCCCATAACGAACACGAATCCGTCATCAAGACACCGAAACAGCTGATCGCCGCCGTGGTCGCTGGTTTTGCCATTCCTATCGCCATCATCGTGCTGCTGGTCGGCTATGTCGGCAACAACCCGAAGACCGGCGCAGGCTCGAACGCCCAGACGCCGGAAGCGATTGCCGCTCGCATCAAGCCTGTCGCCTCCGAAGGTTTCACGCTGGCCGATGCCAGCGGCCCGCGCGTGCTGAAAGCCGGCGCCGAGGTGTACAACGCTGCCTGCGCAGCCTGCCATACCGCTGGCGCAGCCGGCGCGCCGAAATTCGGCGATGCAGGCGCCTGGGGCGGCCGCATCAAGCAAGGCTACGACACCCTGGTCTCGCATGCGATCAAGGGCATCCGCGGCATGCCGGCCAAGGGCGGCAACCCGGACCTGGACGACATCGAAGTCGCCCGTGCCGTGGTTCACATGGCCAATGCCGCCGGCGCCAGCTTCAAGGAACCGGCCGCACCGGCACCGAAGGAAGAGGCTGCTAAAAAGTAATCGGCGCGCGTCGACCGACGCCCGAATGAAAAATCCCGGCATGGCCGGGATTTTTTTTGCCCGTCCGCCGGGTGCGGCCAGGGTGGCGTCCGACAGCGTTGCCCGAGAGTGCCGCTGCTAAGGCGCGACTGGCCCGGATTTTCGCGCTGCCCCCGCATCGGCGTCCGGGGCGGCCGCGTCGCCGGCACCCGGCTCCGTGCCAGGCTCGGCCGGCGCGCCGTCGCCGCCGCCATCGCGCCAGCGACTGATCGCTGACCATGCGGCCGCGACACCGCCGGCGACCAGCAAGCCCCGCTTGAGCAGACGGGCGACCCGGCCCGCGCCCAAAACCAGGGGCAAGACCGTGGTCAAGCCTGTCATCAGGCCGCGGCTCGCCAGCAAACGCAAGACGCCGGACGGCCCCCGGCTCAACCAGCCATCCAGCGTTGCGGTGAGCTCACGGCGCGCATGCATGCACTCGAAACGATGCAGCGCCCCCTGGGCCAGCAGCAATTTCTTTTTATCGGCACGGGTCATGGTCATGGTGTGTCGGCCTCGCCGGCGCCGAACAGGGCTTCGCGATCCTTGCTCAACTCGTCCAGAGTGGCCGGCATGCCGACCTGCCCGCTGTCGACGATGGCGCGTGCCTGCTGCAGCAGCGCCGCCGCCAGCCCGGCATAGGCGACGAACAGGATCAGCAAGATGCGCCAGCCCAAGGCTTCCCAGCACAAGGCCACCAGCAGCGCCGACAGGCAAGCCAGTGCAAAACCGCCGAGCAGTAGCGCGGCTGCGCCCATGAACAGCACGCGCAGCAAGGCATCGCGCGCATCAGCCAGTTCGAGCACGGCCAGCGACGAGCGCACCCGAACCAGGCCAACCAGGCTGGCCAGCAGCAGGCGCGCGTTGTCTGTGATGCCGGGCTGGCTGCCCTGCTTGTCGTCGGCCATCGATCAGCGGCGGGCGATCAGCATGCCGATCAGCACACCGACGGCGCCGGCCACGCCAATGGCTCGCCACGGGTGTTCATGCACATAGGCGTCGGTGTCATGCGCGATCTGGCGGCCGCGCTTGATGGCCGCCTCCTGCAGATCATGCGCATGATGAAGGGCTTCATCGAGCATCCGCGACGCCTTGGTCCGCAGTTCGTCGGCGCGCGCACCACCGGCACTGGCCGCTTCATCGAACAGTGCCTGGGCTTCACGCACCAGGGACTTCAGGTCGTTGCGGACGGTCTCGATATGGGAATCGTGCATGGCAAGTCTCCTGCTAGTGGGGGGGCGGATCTGCCGGGTCGCCGCCCGGGCGGCGCGACAGAGGTAACAAAAAGCATAACGCAGCGCGGCCCCGGCAGTCAGAAAGACCGTATCAATTAGTCAAGCAAGCCGTAGCGGAGGCGATACCAGACCAGGCCTATTGCTTCGTGGATCGCGTAATGGCTGTCTGCCAGGGCGCCGGCAGACGGAATGAAGCTGGCGATGCTGACCGGGCCGAGCTTCTTGAACCCGGTCGGGGCTGGCACGACCTCGAGCCCGGTGCGCAGGAACATCTGTTGCGCCCGCTTCATGTGGATCGCATCGGTTACCAGCAGGATGCGGCGCACCCCTGCTTCCCTGAGCATGACGGCCGCAAAGCGCGCGTTCTGGGCCGTATTCTCGGATGTGTCTTCGACCCAGCGCACCTTGACTCGGAAATCCTCGTCCAGCGAGCGGGCCATGACGACGCCTTCGCTCTCGCCCCGGCCATCCGGGTTGCCGCCACTGACCAGCAAGGGCAGGCCGGTCTGGCGCTGCAGCCGGGCACCATGCCGCAGGCGCATCAGGGACGCCATCGACGGCCGGTCGCGATCCGCATCTTCCGGCGACAGAATGTCGCGCCCGCCGCCCAGCACGACAATCGCCTGGGCCGCGCTGCCCTTCGGGTCTGGCACGGGGATAAAGCTTGCTTCCAGCGGCTTGACCAACAGCCCCGAGCCGGCGGGTGTCGACAGCCCGACCAGCAGCAACACCGACAGCACCGTCACGAACAGGCCCAGCTTTCGGCGGCGGCGGGCCAGCAGCAGTCCAGCCACACCCAGCACGAGCAGCGACATCGGCGGCAACAGGAAAGATGCGATCAGGTTCGTGATCAGCCAGCTCATGCTCATGGAAAATCCCGGTGGCGATGAAGGAATCGAGCGCGAATTGTAATCGTGTCCGCCGGAACGACGTTGCGCTCGACACATTGCGTGGACTTCGGTAGAATGCGCCGCTTCCGGTTGCTTCTGGCGACCGGTCTGGAGTGGTAGTTCAGTTGGTTAGAATACCGGCCTGTCACGCCGGGGGTCGCGGGTTCGAGCCCCGTCCGCTCCGCCAATACCAAAACGCCTGCGCAAGCAGGCGTTTTACTTTCAGAGCGGAGAAAGCGCAGCTTTCGGCGGTGCTCGAAGGGATTCGCTTGCAAGCGAATCCGCGGCCCGCAGGATGTGGGCGAGCCCCGTCCGCTCCGCCAATACCAAAACGCCTGCGCAAGCAGGCGTTTTACTTTCTCCCCCCTGCTCAGGCAGCTTGCTCGATCTGCTCGCCGCCCAGCGCATCCACCAGATCGTCCAGCATCTGCGCCAGTTCGCCCGTCATCAGCTGGAAGTCCGATTCGAAACGCTCTTCTTCGCCAGCCGACGCGCTGTCATTGCCTTCCTTCAGCACATCGAGCGCCGCCACGCGCTTGATCGCCAGCGCTTCGGTCAGCACGACCGACACCTTGTCGCGCCAGGTCAGCGCCACGCGGGTGCACTGTTTGCCGGCGGTGATGTGCCGGCGGACTTCTTCCGGCTCGACCGAGTGACGCACATAACGCACGGTCGCATTGCCGTGCGCGCTGGAACGCAGCTCGAGTTCCTGATCGATCGTGAAGCCGTGCGGCGGCTCGTCGGACAGCAACCAGTTCGTCATTGCACCCACTGGTGAGAGCGTGGTGCGCAGCGTCGCCAGCGGGAATTTGTCGACTGCCTTGACCAGCAGCTTGATCGCCTCTTCGGCGCGCGCGGCGCTGGCCGCGTCGATGGCCAGCCAGCCATTGACGGTATCGATCCACACGCCGGTGTCGGATTGCAGCGAGAAGGCACGCGGCAGCAAGTCGTCGGCGACTTGCTCCTTGATTTCCTTCATCTGCTTGCGGCCGCAACGGAAGCCTTGCTGCTCGGCCAGCTCGGCCGCCTTTTCGCGCGCGACCTGATTGATCACGCTGGATGGCAGCAGCTTTTTCTCGGTGCGCAGCTTGAGCAGGAACTGGCGGTTGCTCGCATAGACGAGGCGGCCGTCACCGGCGGGCGCGATCCAGCCCTGGCTGAGCAACTGGATGCTGGTGCAGGGAACGAATTGCTGCGGCTCGATGGCCGCTTCCAGCGCTTCGGCCGTCAGCGACCAGTGCCTGGGCAGGCGGAACAGTTGAAGATTCTTGAACCACATGGGGAACACCCGCTAAAAAAGGAAATTATTGTTGAACGGCCGCCGGCTGCTGGCGCTCGTGCTGCACCAGGATCCAGGGCTTGACCACCACGGTCCACAGCAAGGCATCGGCAGCGTGCCAGCTGGCGGCCTGCTCGTCATTTACTTTCTGCAGCAAGCCGGCCTGCATCCAGTCGAGCACGCTGGCCTTGGCGGCGGCTGCGATGCGCGCGCCGGCGTCAATCAGGTCCAGCGCGGGCGCGACCGCGATCACATTGCCGCTGGCGAAGAAACGCTCCAGCTCGCTCCAGCGCATCTGCGCTGTCTGTTCGTTCAATTCGCGGCGCAGCGATTCGAGGATTTTTTCATTGATCATGGCCTGGCCTGCCTCGTTCAGTAGTGCGGCGGTTTTTCATTGGCCGCCAGCCCGTCGGGCAGCCGACCCTGCAGGTCGGCCAGGCGCGTGGCCAGCGCGATGGTCAGCTGCTCGCATTCGGCGATTTTCTTTTGCTGTTCGTAGATGGTCTTGTTGAGCACGTCGAGCAGGTAATCCTGCTGGCCGAGCTTGCTCTCGAGGTTCACCAGTCGTTCTTCGATATCCATGGGATGCACCTTAGGGGTTGTTTGCGCCGGGCTTGCGCGCCTGGCGGCAGGCATCGGAACAGTAAAGCACCTGCTCCCAGCTGGCCGCCCATTTCTTGCGCCAGGTAAAAGGCCGCCCGCAAGCCGCACAGGTTTTCACCGGCAGCTGATGCGGGTTGCGGAAGCCGTTGCTGTTCTTCTTTCGATCCGGCATAGGGGTTCGCTGGTTTGCCGCTGGCGCCGATGGATCAGGCGGCCTTGGGCTTCTGCAACAGCGCCTTCAGGTTCGCCAGCCGGTTCTGCGGGGTCTGCTGCTCGCTTTCCTCGGGCACGGCATCGCCCTCGTCCAGCCGCATCTCCTTGATGAAGCGCGAGACTTCACAGGGCATGCTGTCGCGCGCGCGCTTGCGCTTGCGGCACCAGGTAATGGTCAGGCTGCGCTGCGCGCGGGTGATGCCGACATACATCAGCCGGCGCTCTTCCTCGATGCGCTGCGCATACAGCTCGGGCGGCGCATCGGGATCGCCCTTGTGCGGCAAGATGCCTTCTTCGACGCCGACCATGAATACATGGCCGAACTCCAGTCCCTTGGAGGCATGCAGCGTCGACATGCGCACCGCGTCCGGCTCCTGATCGCGCCCTTCGAGCATGCTCATCAGGGCAACCATCTGCACCAGTTCCAGCAGCGACTTGGTTTCATCGGTGCCGTCGCGCCCGCCATTGCCCTTCTCCTTCAGCCAACCGACGAAGTCGAGCACGTTCTGCCATTTGTCCTGCGCCTGCTTCTCGTCGAAGTGGCCATACAAGTAGGCTTCGTAATCGATGGCCTTCATCATGTCGTCCAGCACCTCGCCGGCGTTTTCGCCGCTGCCGGCCGGGCCGACGCGCGAGGCGCGCGCCTCGAGCTGGTTGATGAAGTCGCAGAATTCGCGCAGCGGTGCCAGCTGGCGCTCGCCCAGCCGCGCCTCGATGCCGCCCTTGAAGACCGCCTCGAACAATGAACATTGCCATTGCCCGGAAAATTCGCCCAGCACTTCCAGCGTCGCCTGCCCGATGCCGCGGCGCGGCGTGGTCACCGCGCGGATGAAGGCAGGATCGTCGTCTTCATTGGCGATCAGGCGCAGGTAACTGATGATGTCCTTGATCTCGGCCTTGTCGAAGAAGCTCTGGCCGCCCGACATCACATACGGGATGCGTTCGCGCCGCAGGGCTTTCTCGAGGATGCGCGCCTGATGGTTGCCGCGATACAGGATCGCGTAATCGGAAAATTTCGCGCGCCGCTCGAACTTGTGCGCCGACAGCATGATGGCGACCTGGTCGGCCTCGGCCTCGTCATCGTCCATCGCCATCACCTTGACCGGGTCGCCCATGCCGTGCTCGGACCACAGGGACTTCTCGAACAGCTTGGGATTGTTGGCGATGACGGCGTTGGCCGCCTGCAGGATGCGGGTACTGGAGCGGTAGTTCTGCTCGAGCTTGACCAGCTTCAGGTCGGGGAAATCATCCTGCAGGATGCGCAGGTTTTCCATGGTCGCGCCGCGCCAGGCATAGATCGCCTGGTCATCATCGCCAACGGCAGTGAACATCGGCTTCTTGCCGGGCCCGGTGACGAGCAGCTTCACCATCTCGTACTGGCAGGTATTGGTGTCCTGGTATTCGTCGAGCAGCAGATAGCGCAGCTTGCGTTGCCATCGGTCGCGCGCGGCTTCGTCATTGCGGAACAGCTCGACCGGCAGCCGGATCAGGTCATCGAAATCGACCGCCTGGTAGCTCGACAGCGTCGCCAGGTAATTGCGGTAGATGCGCGCAGCCTGTGCTTCGTCTTCATCCCTGGCCCTGGCCTGCGCCTCGTCGGGCGTCAGCAGCGCGTTTTTCCACAACGACATCGCGTTCTGGATGCGCCGAATCACCGCTTTGTCGGTCGTGACGGCCAGGTCTTGCACGATCGAGAAACAATCGTCGCTGTCCATGATCGAGAAGCGATCCTTGAGTCCGATGGCATTGGCTTCGCGGCGCAGGATCTGCACGCCCAGCGAGTGGAAGGTGGACACCGTCAGCTGTTTGGCCTGTCCGGGTTCCTTCAGCAGCTTGGCGACGCGCTCGCGCATTTCCAGCGCGGCCTTGTTGGTAAAGGTCAGCGCGGCGATATTGCGTGGCTCGTAGCCGCAGGATTCGATCAGGTGCGCGATTTTTTGCGTGATGACGCGCGTCTTGCCTGAGCCGGCGCCGGCGAGCACGAGGCAAGGACCATCGATGTAATTGACTGCGTCGCGTTGCGGCGCATTGAGTCCGTGCGACATGCGGGAAGGAAGGCGGAATGACAGGAAATCGGGACCAGCGCGCCATTGTATCGAAAACCATCGTCGTCCAGCGGAAACCCGACCAGCGATCCGGCCTGCCGGATGGGCTGCATGGTAAAGTGGCTACTGAATAGCTGGCGCTTGAAGCAGCAGATGAAATTCACTCACCTTATTGAAATCAACATGCCCGACAATCCGCTGGTAGCGCGATTGACCCGGCAACAACTATGGCGCGGCCTGGTGCTGCGCGCCGAACGTCCGACACTGTTTCAGCTGGGTCTGGACAGTTGTGACATCACCGCCCGTGCCCAGGACAGCCTGCGGCGCACGCTGCATTTCGGGAAATTGATCGTGCACGACAGCGTGCATTTCAAGCCGCATGAGCAGGTGCATTACGAGGTGCCGCAGCAGGCCGAAATCCCGGCCTCGGATTTGCGGATGTCGATCGAAGAGCCGGAGCCCGGCGTGCTGTTCGTGCGTTTCGAATACGACGACCACCGGGATGCCGACGAATCGGCCGAGGAATCCTTCTATAACGATTTCCGGCGCGAGGCCTACAAGGCCGCCGACATCGATACCGTGCGCATGATCCGGCAGCTGGCGCAGGAAGGCCAGCTGGACGCACCGCTGCAGTAAGCAGCTACTGCAGCGGCGCCCTGCTCCGTCGAATCCGCAAATCCACAAATCCGCGAACCCGCGAACCGCCGGGGCTTTGCGTGCCGGGCGCAGGCGGCGGGCGCCGCCCCAGCCTTTAGCTCAACGCCCGGTCATTTTTTCCCATCCGTAGCGCACCGCCTGCCGGGTGCGGTCCCACGGGCTTCCCTGATGGCTCGCCTCCCAGTCGCTGCGCACGCGCGGCTCGAGCTCGTCCCAGCGATAGCCCTGGTATTGCTGCTGGCCGGCGAGGCTGGCGCCGTAGCGGTAGGCTGATGCATAGTCTTCGTACTTGCCGCCGCTGCTGCCATAGGCTGTTTGCCAGTGCTGGCGGAACACCTCGTCGCTGACGGGCGCCGCGCCTGCCGCGCCCATCGTTCCCGCCTGCCCCAGCGGTTCGACATCGACATCCGTGCGCCGCACCGTGTCGCTGATGGTCTCGGTACGCTCGGTGACTTCCTTGTCGACCCTTACCTCCTCGACCACGCGCGCGGTCTTGGCGACAACGGGTTCTTCTGCGGTCTCGCGCACTTCGATCGTTCCTTCTTTGAAGGCCTCGATATCGGCCGCACTCGCGGGCGCATCGACCGGGCTGCGCTCGACCGTCAGATGTTCTTCCCGCAGCTGTACGGATTCCTGCACCGGCGTCTCCGTCACATGGCGGTAGATGCGCACGCCACCACGCTGGACCGCTCGCTTGCCGACTTGCAGCTGCTCTTCAATCACGGGTATCGTTTCCCCGCTCCTGGTGTCAGTGCCGGCGGCGGTCGCCGGCGAGACCGTGGTGCGGCTGCTGTAGCCGGCCAGTTCATTGCGGGTCTCTTCGGCGGTATAGACCGGCGCATCGCTCTGGTAGCCGGTCCAGCCGCTGGCGCGCCAGGCACTCGCGCGCTGCTCGAGGTCGATCGGATTGAAGCGGCCGAGAATGTCAGCGGCACGGTCAGCCTCATCTTCATCGGCAGCCGTTACCGTCAGCAGATAGCTGCCGCGACGCACGGCTTCCGAATACAGGCCGGCATCCTCTTCCGGCTGGCTGGTGCCAAACAAGGAACGGAAGAAATCGCCGATGTGCCAGCCTTCCTGTGGAGCCGCCGTTTGCGGGGTCGTCTGCGTGGCCGGCTGCTCGCGCAGCGCCTGCCGGCGCCCCTCGGGCGTGTCTTGCGCCGGGCTCAGCCTGACGTCGGCGCTGGCAAAGCCTTCGTTGAACAGCGCATTCATTGCGCTCTGCGCATCGCCATCGGTATCGAAGAGGGCGACTACGGTGGTGTTCATCTCTGCCTCCTGTAAGTTACATGGTTACGTGGTTAGATGGTTACGTGCTTACATGGACGATCGCCATGGCCTGATGTGCGCGGGCAGACAGCCTCAGCGGGTCGGTCGTTCCTCTTTGGGGCGCGGCCCGGCCGCGTCGAAGCGCTCGGCCTCGACCTGCTCGCGGCGCAAAACCACGGTTTCCGTTACCGGTTCACTGCGCGCGCGCGCCGTGATGCGAATTTCTTCTACCAGCCTGACCCGCTTCTGCACCACCAGCACCTCTTCGAGCACCGGGATCACAAGCGTCGGGCCTTCGTGGCGTTGCGCCGGCAAGGCGCCCTCCACCCAGGCATTGACTGGCACATGCTCGATATCGAGTTGCTGGCGCTGCACACTGTCATCAATGCGCCAGGTTTCTTCCGACACGTGCTTGTGCAGGCGAATTCCGGCACCCGTTTCGACTTCGCGCCGGCCCAGTGTCAGCTCCTGCTGCACCACGGGTATGCGCACCACCGGGTCGGGCACAGGGTCGTCATTTGTCGAAGTGGCCATGCGATTTTGAAGGCTTTGCAATGCGTCGGTTCCCCGAGTGCGGGCACTTGTTTGCCGGATGGGGTGCACGGCGCGCTGCCCGACGAGCTGTCCTGTGAGCGCTGCCGGGAGCTGAGCATCGAGCTGAGCATCGCGCCGCCAACTGCACCGCGAATTGCGCTAGGATGAGTACTTGCACTCTTCACTGCGCTCGAACCGGGGACAGTGAAGTTTTCGCGGCACGCCGCGTCTTCCTGCGATTTGCCGCAAATCACTGTCAGGGAGGTAAGTCATGTCCCACATCATTGCAGGTCGATTCGAGACCCAGGACGGCGCCAAGGCCGTCGTTGACCAGCTCTACGCTGCCCATTTTCCCGCTGAGCAAGTTTCCTGTTTTTATGTCGGCCCACCCGGCCAGCATGCGCGCTTTCCGCTCGGCGGCGATCACAACGTATCGTGTGGGGCAGAGGAAGGCTCGATCGGCGGGATGAAGGGCACGGCCACGGGCGGCGTGGTCGGTGCCGCGATCGGCTCGGTTGGCGGACCGCTCGGCTTCCTGACCGGCGGCCTGGTCGGCGCGCACATCGGCAACCTGATCGGGGTCTTGAGCAAGATGCACAGCAATGAGGAATCCTCGGTGCCTGACAGCATCTTGCGCCATTCAGGCTTCATGGTCGCCGTCTGCACACCTGATGAACACAGCGAACAAGCTGCGATCAACATGATGCGCGCCGGCGGCGCGGTCGACCTCGAATCGGGCGATGGCCATATCGTGCATGGGGATTGGGAAGACTTCGATCCGGCCGAGGCGCCACATCGGATACCGGCGCAGCGCGCGCCGGGCACGTCCACGCACTGACCGGGCAGGCCGGGCGGGTCGCTTCAGTCGAGCGCTTCGGCCTGTTGTTTCGGCGTGTTGTTCCGGTCTGTTGCTTCGGCCTGTCGCTTCACGCTGTCGCCTCAGTCCGTCCCGCGTCAGATATCGACCGGGTCGACCTCGAGTGACCAGCGCAGCCGTGACTTCTGCTGGCGCAGTGCCGCTGTCCAGGGCCTGAGAAAAGCTTGCAGCTGCGCGCGCGACGATGATTCCACCAGCAGCTGCGCGCGCTCGACGCCGGCCACACGGGTCACCGTCATCGGCACCGGGTCGTTGATGACGATGCCGTCAACCGGCATCAGATCGCGTGCGGCCTGCAGGAAGTCGAGCGCGGCCTGCAGCTGCTTTGCCTCGGCACGCAGCAGCGCCTGATAGACGAAGGGCGGCAGGCCGGCGCTGCGGCGCTCGGCCAGCGTCGCCTGCGCAAAGCCCGGATAGTCGTGTGCCAGCAGGGCGCGATACAAGGGATGCTGCGGATAGCGCGTCTGCACCAGCACCTCGCTGCGCTGCGCACTGCCCTCGGCCACGGCCGCGCGCCCGGCGCGGCCGGCCACCTGCATCAGTTGCGCGAACAGGCGCTCGCCGGCGCGATAGTCCTGCGAGAACAGCGCGGTATCGGGATTGATCACGCCGACCAGTGTCAGGCGCTGGAAATCATGGCCCTTGGCCACCATTTGCGTGCCAAGCAGGATGTCGACCTCGCCGCGATGGACGGAGTCGAAGGCCGCTTGCGCGCTGCCTTTCTTGCGCGTTGAGTCGGCGTCGATGCGCAGCACGCGCGCCTGCGGGAACAGCACCTGCAAATGCTCTTCGACCCGCTGCGTGCCGCGCCCCATTGGCTGCAGGTCCACATTGCCGCAGGTCGGGCAGGCATGCGGAATGCGCAGCTCGAGGCTGCAGTGATGGCAGCGCAGCCGGCGCTCGGGTTTGTGCAGCACCATGAAGGCCGTGCAGCGGCGGCAGTTGCTGATCCAGCCGCAGGCATCGCAATGCATGACCGGCGCATAGCCGCGGCGGTTGAGGAAAAGCAGCGACTGCTCGCCGCGCTCCAGCCGCGCGCGCAAGGCGGCCACCAGCGGCGGCGACAGCCCGTCCGGCGCCTTGTTGACCTCCATGTCGATCAGCCCGACGCGGGGCAACTGCGCATGGGCGGCGGCGCGCTGCGTCAGGTCGAGCCGCCGGTAGCGGCCGTTCGATGCGTGATGCCAGCTCTCGATCGACGGCGTGGCCGAGCCCAGCACGACGGGTATGTCTTGCTGGCGCGCGCGCCAGATCGCCAGGTCGCGCGCTGAATAGCGCAGGCCTTCCTGCTGTTTGTAGGAGGGATCGTGCTCTTCATCGACCACGATCAGCTTCAGCTGCGGCATCGCGGCCAGCACCGACAGCCGGGTGCCGAGCACGATCGCCGCATCGCCCAAGTGAGCCGCTATCCAGTTGCGCAGGCGCTCGCCTTCGGCCAGCTGGCTGTGCAAGGTGACGACCTTCAGGTGCGGGAAGCGGGCCCGCACGCTGCCTTCGAGCTGGGGCGTGAGGTTGATCTCGGGTACCAGGATCAGGACCTGGGCCTGGCGCCCGCTGGCCTGCTCGCGCGCGATTACGGCCTGGGCGGCATGCAGGTAAACCTCGGTCTTGCCGCTGCCGGTCACGCCAAACAACAGGTGGGCGGCAAAACCTTCAGCGGCGACGATGGCGTCGACGGCCGCCTGTTGGCCCGCGTTCAGCTTTGGCGGCGCAGCGGGCGCTGGCAAACCGGGCACAGCGGCAGGCGGTGCAAGATCGGCGGTATCAGTGGCCGCTTTGCCCTTGCGGGCGGCGGCCTTGCCGGTGGCGCCGCTGAGGCCGGCACGTTTTTTCAGTGCCCGATCCAGCGCAACGGTCGGCGCGGTGCGCAAGCCCTTGGGCAGGCAGGGCAACATCACCTCGCCCAAAGGGCGTTGGTAATAATCGGCGGCGAAGCGGCACAGGGCGATCCAGTCGGCAGGCAAAGGCGCCAATTGTTCGCGCACGTCGATGATGTCGCGCAGCTTGCTGGCATCGTAATCGCTGGCGTCGCCGACCGCGGTCACCAGGCCGACCACCTCGCGGCGCCCGAACGGTACCAGCGCCAACTGGCCGGGTCGTGGTTCCGGCGCACCGGCGCTCGCGGGCGTCCAGCGGTAATCGAACTCGGTGTCCAGCGGCGAGTCCAGAGCGATGCTGACAATCCGGCCGGTCACGACTTAATGTAATTCCTCAAAAGTGATGCTAAACCCCAGTCCCGCAAGGCGTTTTTCAGCTATCCACAAAATCTGTGGATAACATTGTGCGTAACTGGGGCTTGACACGTGAAAACCCTGATTTTATGCGGGCTCAAACAAATTGCTCAAAGTGAACGCAGCAATTCGCTCTCAATTAAATCAATGACTTAGCCACAGGGCAATCTTCTGCGAAAAAAATTTTGTTTTATCTTCTAGCAGACTTGACATGACAGCCCTTTGTGAATAAGTGCGGCCTGGCGGGTACGATCTGCTTGCACAATCGCCGAATTCATGATCCGGGCGAGGCCAAAAGCAGCTGGCACCGGGCTTATCCCCAAAATATCCACGAAACTGTGGATATCTTTGTGAACAATACTTTCGCTCAGGAACGTCGTTGGACCGAACCCGACGGATGTCACCTTGGCATGGACTTGGGCGATCAAAATTTACCCATAAAAATCAATGACTTGCTTGTTCTTGTTCGCGCGGCGTTTCAGAACGCATCGCAAGTCATTGATTCATCGTCATCATCCCTGGCTTGTGCATAAGTCGCCTGAGCTGTCCTGCCCGGCGGCGTTGCTGCAGGCGAGGCTCAGGCAGCGCTCGGGAAGACCGAGGCAACCCCGGGGACAACCCTCAGCCCGCGCTAACGCAAGCTTCAGGCGCGCAGATCGCGGCTGATCTGGTGCACGGCATCGACCAGGGCGGTCACGGATTCGGGCGGAGTGAACTGCGAAATCCCGTGCCCGAGGTTGAAGACATGGCCATTGCCCGCGCCCGGCTTGCCAAAGGCTTTCAGGGTTTTCTCGACTTCGGCACGGATTTGCTCAGGCTTGGCAAACAGCACATTCGGATCGAGGTTGCCTTGCAGCGCCACCTTGTGACCGACCAGCGCGCGCGCCTTGGCGAGGTTGACGGTCCAGTCCAGGCCGACGGCATCGGCACCGCTGTCAGCGATTTCTTCCAGCCACAGCCCGCCGCCCTTGGTGAAGACGATGCAGGGAATCTTCACGCCGTCATGCTCGCGCTTGAGGCCCTTGATCACTTCGCGCATGTAGGCCAGCGAGAAGGTCTGGTAAATGCCATCGGCCAGTGCGCCGCCCCAGGTATCGAAAATCATCACGGCCTGGGCGCCGGCGTCGATCTGGGCGTTCAGGTAGGCAGCAACGGCTTGCGCATTCACCTGCAGGATGTGGTGCATCAGGTCCGGACGGTCATAGAGCATGCTCTTGACGGTACGGAAGTCGTCCGAGCCCTTGCCTTCGACCATATAGCAGGCGAGCGTCCACGGACTGCCGGAAAAACCGATCAGTGGCACTCGGCCGTCCAGCTCGGTGCGAATCTGGGTGACGGCATCAAAGACATGCTGGAGCTTGGACAAGTCCGGCACTTGCAGCTCTCGCACGGCCTGTTCGTCGCGCAGCGGGTGGGCAAAGCGCGGCCCCTCGCCTTCGGCGAACGACAGGCCCAGGCCCATCGCATCGGGTACGGTCAGGATGTCGGAAAACAGGATGGCCGCATCCAGCGCATACCGGTCCAGCGGCTGCAGCGTGACCTCGGTCGCATAATCCGGATTGGTCGCCAGGCCCATGAAGGAACCGGCCTTGCTGCGCGTGGCGCGATATTCAGGCAGATAGCGCCCGGCCTGACGCATCAGCCACAGCGGCGTGTAGTCAGTGGGCTGGCGCAGCAGTGCGCGCAAAAACGTATCATTTTTTAGCGGGGCGAACGAGCTCGGCATCGGTTCCTGCAAGGCGGTGGTCAGGGAGGCCGTATTATCGCCCAAACCCCCAGGACGACCTGATTTTTTGCGGCGCTCAGCCGGCGACGATGACCTCGACCTCGGCGGCGGCCAGCATCTCGCGCATCGCCTGCGGCGGCTCGGCATCGCAGAACAGCCGGTCGATTTGCGACAGATGCGCCAGCCGAACCAGCGCTTGGCGGCCAAATTTGTCTTCATCGGCCACCAGCCAGACTTCGCGCGACTGCTCGATGATGGCCTGCGCGACTTTTACCTCGCGCGGATCGAAATCGCGCAAGGTGCCATCGGGCTCGATGCTGGAAATGCCGATGATGCCGATATCGACCCGGAACTGACGAATGAAATCCACTGTGGCCTCGCCGACAATGCCGCGATCCCGGCCGCGCACCACGCCGCCGGCGACGATGACTTCGCAGCCCGGCTGGCCGGCCAGGATGGTGGCGACATTCAGGTTGTTGGTCACCACATGCAAGCCGGTATGGTGAACCAGCGCCCGCGCGACCTCTTCGGTGGTGGTGCCGATATTGATCAGCAAGGAGCTGCCCGGGCGCACCCGCGCGGCAACCGCGGCCGCGATGCGGCGCTTGGCGGCGATATTGAGCACCTGGCGCTGGCTGTAATCGATGTTCTCTACCGACGACGGCAGCCCCACCCCGCCGTGATAGCGCGCCAGCAGCTTGGCCTCTTCCAGCAGCTTCACATCGCGCCGCACGGTCTGCGGGGTGACGGCCAGTTGCTGGGCCAGCGCCTCGACCGAGACCGTGACCTGGCTGCGCACAGCCTCAAGGATGCTGCGCTGGCGGGGATTCAAGGTCATCGGGATACTCCGAAGCGCGAAATCATCATGCACAAGATCGTTCCAAAGGTGAAATAAAGAAAGAAAGCGAACAGCAGCGGGATTCGAATTGTTGCTTTTTGTTCGTTTAGCGTCTATCTTTGATCGGCCATTATCTTCAGGTCACCCTGATTTGGCAATTCATGCAGGAAAGCCCATCCGCTTCTTCCCTGCGATTGCTGGCACTGCCCTCGCCTACCGTAGCGAATCATCGAAGTTAGTACTGGCTTACTTTTCATGATCGAACCGGCTCCATGAGCGCCCACCCCACTTTGCACACAGATTTGCTGATCGTCGGCGGCGGCATCAATGGCGCGGGTATCGCGCGCGATGCAGCCGGGCGCGGGCTGTCCGTGGTGCTGTGTGAAAAGGATGACCTGGCCGCGCATACCTCGTCGGCATCGACCAAGCTGATCCACGGCGGGCTGCGCTATCTGGAACACTATGAGTTCGGGCTGGTGCGCAAGGCGCTGATCGAGCGCGAAGTCTTGTTGCGCGCCGCACCCCACATCATGTGGCCGATGCGTTTCGTGATGCCGCATGACCAGGGCCAGCGCCCTGCCTGGATGATCCGTGCCGGCCTGCTGATTTACGATTTCCTCGCCCGGCGCGAAATCCTGCCCGGCTCCGGCGGCGTCAACCTGCGCACGCATGCGGCGGGCAAGCCACTGAAACCGGAATTCACGAAGGGCTTCATTTACTCCGACGGCTGGGTCGACGATGCTCGACTGGTCGTGCTCAATGCGCTGGATGCGGCTGAAAAAGGCGGCCGGGTCTTCACCCACACGGCCTGCGAAAGCGCGCGCCGGGTCGGCGACCGCTGGCAGGCCACGCTGCGCGCCGTCGATGGCAGCACCACCGCCGTCGAGGCGCGCTGCTTGGTCAATGCGGCAGGCCCGTGGGCAACCTCCTTTCTTGAACAGGCCGTTCACCAGCCGCCTGGCAAGGCGCTGCGCCTGATCAAGGGCAGCCACATCATCGTCAAAAAACTGTTCGATCATCCGTATGCGTACATCTTTCAGAACCCGGATGGCCGCATCGTGTTCGCGATCGATTACGAACAGGATTTCACGCTGATCGGCACCACCGACCTCGAGTATCACGGCGATACGAACCAGGTCGCGATCGACGCATCAGAGATTGATTACCTGTGCGAACTGACCCGACGCTATTTCCGCCAGCCGGTCACGCCGGCCGACGTGGTCTGGTCTTATTCGGGTGTGCGCCCGCTGCTGGAAGACGAGTCGGCGAACGCCTCTGAAATCACGCGCGACTATCAACTCACGCTGGAAGGCGAGCAGGCGCCCTTGCTGTCTGTCTTTGGCGGCAAGATCACGACTTTCCGCAAGCTGGCCGAAGAAGCCGTGGACATGATCGCGCCGGCGCTGAGCAATCAGCACGGCACCTGGACTGAGCATGCCTGCCTGCCCGGCGGCGATTTGTATGGTGCGCCGCAAAACCGCGCCGTCCTGGCGTACGACGCTTATGTAAGCCGCATGCAACAAAATTTCGCCTGGTTGCCGCCAAAGCTGGTGGCGCGCTATGTGCGCGCCTACGGCACCCGTATCCATCGCTTGTTGCAGGGTCGGCAGCAGCTCGCCGACATGGGCGAACAAGTGGCCGATGGACTGTATGCAGCCGAACTCGATTATTTGGTCAGGAACGAGTGGGCCAGCTGCGCCGCCGATATACTGTGGCGTCGTTCCAAACTGGGACTGCATTTGCCGGCGGGGGCCGAGCAGCAAGTCGACCAGTGGCTCAGCCGCTCAGATAAAAACAATTAGCAGCAACGCTGCGGCGGCCCGGCGCGAGGCCGTCGCAACCTGAGGAGACAACGTGCGTCTGGAACTGCAAGGCGTGACCCGCAAGGTCGGCGCCGACACCCATCTCTATCCGACTTCCGTCGCACTGATGCCGGGCATGATCAATGTGCTGCTCGGCGCCACGCTGGCCGGCAAGACCACGCTGATGCGCTTGATGGCCGGTCTCGACCGGCCGAGCGACGGCAAGGTGCTGGCCGACGGCGTCGACGTGACCGGCGTGCCGGTGCGCGAACGCAAGCTGGCCATGGTCTATCAGCAATTCATCAATTACCCGTCGCTGTCAGTGTTCGAGAACATTGCCTCGCCGCTGCGCATCGCCGGCAAGCTGTCCGACGAGGCCATCCGCAACAAGGTGCATGCGATGGCGGAGCGGCTGCATATTTCGGCCTACCTCGATCGCTCGCCGTCGGCATTGTCCGGCGGCCAGCAGCAGCGCTGCGCGCTGGCGCGTGCGCTGGTCAAGGAAGCGCGCCTGCTGCTGCTGGACGAACCGCTGGTCAACCTCGACTACAAACTGCGCGAAGAACTGCGGCGTGAACTGACCGACCTGTTTTCCGTCGGCGACACCACCGTGGTCTACGCGACCACCGAGCCGCTGGAAGCATTGCAACTCGGCGGCCATACGCTGCTGATGCACGAGGGCCGCGTGCTGCAACAGGGCCCGACGCTCGCCGTGTTCAATGCGCCGGTGTCCGTGGTTGCTGCGCGCACCTTCAGCGACCCGCCGATCAATCTGTTCGACGCCACCATCAGCCAGGGCCTCGCGCAGCTGCCCGAAGGGATTGCGATCCCGCTGTCGGCGGCCCAGCAATCCGGGATCCGGGGCCACGAACGGGTGCAGCTGGGCCTGCGGGCGCACAGCCTGCACGCGCAGCCGGGTGGCGCCGATTGCGCGCTGTCGGGCGCAGTCGACCTGGCCGAGATCAGCGGGTCGGAAACCTTTGTCCACCTCCAGCGCGGCAGCCTGTCGCTGGTGGCGCAGCTGCCAGGCGTACACGAGCTGGGCCTGGGCACGCAGGCGACCGTGCACTTCCAGCCCGATGATCTGTTCATTTTCAGTACCGACGGTGCGCTGCTGTGCGCACCCGCCGGGGCAGGAGCCTGAGATGGCACGCATAGAACTCGCTGGCCTTGCGCACAGCTACAAACCGAATCCCTCGCAGCCGACCGACTATGCGCTGCGCCCGATGGAGATGACCTGGGATGACGGCGGCGCCTATGCGCTGCTGGGGCCTTCCGGCTGTGGCAAGACGACGCTGCTGAACATCATCTCCGGACTGGTCAAGCCTTCCCACGGTCGCGTGCTGTTCGATGGCAAGGACGTGACCGAGCTGCCGACCGAGGCGCGCAATATCGCGCAGGTGTTCCAGTTCCCGGTCATCTACGACACGATGACGGTCGGCGAGAACCTCGCCTTCCCGCTGAAGAATCGCGGCTGGAAGCAGGCCGACATCGATCGCCGCGTGTCACAGATCGCCGAGATCCTCGAACTGAGCGGCGACCTGAAGCACCGCGCCTCGGGCCTGACGCCGGACGCCAAGCAAAAGATTTCTCTCGGCCGCGGCCTGGTGCGTCCCGATGTCGCCGCCGTGCTGTTCGACGAGCCGCTGACCGTGATCGACCCGCACCTGAAATGGCTGCTGCGCCGCAAGCTCAAAGAGATTCACCACGAGCTCAAGCTGTCGCTGATCTATGTCACGCATGACCAGATCGAGGCCCTCACCTTCGCCGACCAGGTGGTGGTGATGACGGAAGGCGAAGTGGTCCAGGTCGGCAGCGCACAAGCGCTGTTCGAAGCGCCCGAGCACACTTTCGTCGGCTATTTCATCGGCAACCCCGGCATGAACCTGCTGCCCTGCGCTGCCAGCGATGGTGCCGTGCATGTCACCGGCGTGACGCAGTCGCTGCCGGCGCCGGCCGGCATGCCGGGCGGTCGCCTGACGCTGGGCATACGCCCAGAGTATGTGACTTGCCTGGCCCGGCAAGAGGCCGGCGCCCTGCCGGCCCGCCTGCTCAAGGCACGCAACATGGGCACCCACTGGCTGCTGGATTGCCAGCTGGGCGAGCACCGGGTCGCGGCCAAGCAGCGCTCGCTGCAGGCCGTGGCCGAAGGCGATGCGGTATGGCTGACGCTGCCGGCAAACCGGACCCTGTACTACATGAACGACAAGCGGGTGGCGTGAGATGGCGACGATGAAAACGATCAATAACAAAGCCTGGTGGCTGGTGCTGCCGGTGATCCTGTCGGTGGCGTTCTCGGCCATCATGCCGCTGATGACCGTGGTCAATTACTCGGTACAGGACATCCTCGGGCCCGACCAGGCCGTCTTCGTCGGCACCGAGTGGTTCAAGGAAGTCATGCGCGACGAAGACCTGCATTCGGCCTTCTTCCGCCAGCTGTGGTTCTCGCTGGCCGTGCTGGCCATCGAAATACCGCTCGGCATCGGTGTGGCGCTGACGATGCCGGCGCAAGGCTGGCGCGCCTCGCTGTCGCTGGTGCTGATCGCCCTGCCGCTGCTGATCCCCTGGAACGTGGTCGGCACGATCTGGCAGATTTTCGGGCGCGGCGACATCGGCCTGATGGGCAAACTGATCAATGATGCCGGCATCGACTATAACTACACTGGTGATTCGATGGATGCCTGGCTGACCGTGCTGCTGATGGATGTCTGGCACTGGACACCGCTGGTGGTGTTGCTGTGCTACGCAGGCCTGCGCGCGATTCCGGACGCCTATTATCAGGCCGCCCGGATTGACGGCGCATCGCGCCTTGCCGTGTTCCGCTACATCCAGCTGCCGAAGATGCGCAATGTGCTGATGATTGCGGTGCTGCTGCGCTTCATGGACAGCTTCATGATCTACACCGAGCCCTTCGTGCTGACCGGTGGCGGGCCGGGCAACGCCACGACCTTCCTGTCACAGTACCTGACCCAGAAGGCCGTCGGCCAGTTCGACCTCGGCCCGGCGGCGGCCTTTTCGCTGATTTATTTCCTGATCATCCTGCTGTTCTCGTTCGTCCTCTACAACTGGATGCAGCGCGTCGGCACCGGAGACAAAACATGATGCGCTCGGGTTTCAGTCGCTTTTTCCTGCTCGCCTTCCTGGCCGGCTCGCTGCTGCCGATCTACTGGATGCTGAACATGTCGCTGAAGACCAACGAGGAAATCGTTGGCGTGATGACGATGTGGCCGGCCCACCTGACCTTCGATAACTACATCACCATTTTCACCGACGAGAGCTGGTACAGCGGCTACATCAACTCCATCATCTATGTCGGCATGAACATGGTGATGGCGGTGCTGCTTGCGTTGCCGGCCGCGTACGCGTTCTCGCGCTACGCCTTCCTCGGCGACAAGCACCTGTTCTTCTGGCTGCTGACCAACCGCATGACGCCGCCGGCCGTGTTCCTGCTGCCCTTCTTCCAGCTGTACTCGACCTTCGGCCTGATGGACACGCACCTCGCGGTGGCGCTCGCGCACCTGCTGTTCAACGTGCCGCTGGCGGTGTGGATCCTGGAAGGCTTCATGTCCGGCATCCCGAAGGAAATTGACGAGACGGCTTACATCGACGGCTACACCTTCCCGAAATTCTTCGTGAAGATCTTCCTGCCGCTGATCAAGTCCGGCATCGGCGTGACGGCCTTCTTCTGCTTCATGTTCAGCTGGGTCGAATTGCTGCTGGCGCGGACGCTGACCTCGGTCGAGGCCAAACCGATCGCTGCGACCATGACCCGCACCGTGTCGGCCGCCGGCATGGACTGGGGCGTGCTGGCAGCGGCGGGCACGCTGACCATTGTGCCGGGAGCGCTGGTGATCTGGTTCGTTCGCCACTACATCGCGAAGGGTTTCGCGATGGGCCGAGTTTAATGCGTACGGCGTAAGGAGGCCGACATGGCAAATGCATTTTCATGGATGGCCTGGACCACCGAAGTCGCGGTCTTCTTCAGCGGCATTGTGCTGATGCTGATCGGTATGACGATCTGGCAGCTCAGGTCGCCCAGCATCGAGCGCAAGGGCTTGCTGCCGATACCGACGACACGCGGTGACCGCCTGTTCATCGGCCTGCTGACGGCCGCTTATATCAATCTTGCGTGGGCCGGCCTGACCGACCTCACGCAATGGCTTGCAGCAGCACTGGGCTTCATCGTGCTGCTGGTTCTGATGCGTTGGGGTTGAAGCAAGGGAACAACCTTGAACCATCCCGGCGCCGGGTAACTTCCCCCCGGCGCCGGATCGAAAGTCCGGGAAGGTGCGAAGAGGAGATAAGACGTGAAATTCAAACTAAGCGCGATCGCCATCGCCGCCATGCTGGCTTCGGGCGCGTCCTGGGCAGACATGAAGGCCGCCGAGACTTGGGTCGACAAGGAGTTCCAGCCGTCGACGCTGTCGAAAAAGCAGCAGCTGGAAGAGATGAAGTGGTTCATCGACGCCGCTGCCAAGCTGAAGGCAAAGGGCGTGAAGGAAATCAACGTGGTGTCCGAGACTATCGACACCCACGTCTACGAATCCAAGACCATGGCCAAGGCCTTCGAGGAAATCACTGGCATCAAGGTCAAGCATGACCTGATTCAGGAAGGTGACGTGGTCGAGAAGCTGCAGACCTCCATGCAATCGGGCAAGTCGATTTACGACGGCTGGATCTCCGACT